>JAABUL010000772.1_pt1 | contig 66201 bp, 78 predicted proteins | sample 5559151 | NCBI WGS metagenome assembly JAABUL01 (sample SAMN10711876, study PRJNA513368) | rock metagenome | isolation source: Antarctica rocks | place: Antarctica: Victoria Land, Pudding Butte sud
CTATACCCCCCCTGAAACCCCCCTTGAAACCCTCCCGAGAACCCTCCAGCGGGGTTCATAGAGCTCCTACTCCCACTACTCCGCTTCAACAACCTCTCCCTCTCCTTCGCCGAAATCGAGCTCGGCGACAAACTCTGCCCCTGCGTAATCGTCGGCAGCGCACTCAACTGATCACGACCCGAATTCGGATCCCGCGACACCGCTGGCGCGCGGCCCAGACGTTGCGAAGTTTTGAATTGGAGGTACTCTTTCGCCGCCTGACTCAATGGGATAGGCGCTTGCTCGGTAGGTACCTCGGCGCCGTTCTGGAGCAGCAGCTCGGCGACGGCGAAGGGGGTGCGGGTTGGAGTCGTGGGGCGAGAATTTGGGGACGGAATGCCGCGGAGCGTCGATGCGGGAGAGGTGTGGATGAAAGCCGGAGCTGCGGCGCCGGCAGGTAACGCCGGGTCCGCGGCCGCGAGGGCAAGGAAGACAGCGTGCGTGGAGCGGGAGCGGTCGTGGGAATTTGGGTTCGCGCCTAACGCTAAGGCGAGGAGGACGGATTGGATGTCGTTGCGTTTGATGCTAGTCAGCAAAAAGTCGTCCGGGCCTTGGGAGGAAGCGAGCGGTTGGACGTAAGTGCGCTCGCTGTACTTCGTGGTAACGAAGTGTAACCGCTGGTCGCGGGTGGAGTGGGCGGAAGGTTTGAGGAAACGGTCGAGTTTCGCTTCCCAGACCATGTTGCTGACGCGGTTGCCGATGAGGAGCAGGATCTCGATGAGGTCGGGGGTGAAGACGGAGGTGTCGAGGACGAGGGAGCGGACTTTGGAGATGTGGGTGCCGAGGGAGCGGTGGATGCCGCTGCATTCGATGCAGAGGAGGACGCCGAGGTTGATGGAGCACCAGTCGACTTTGTTCTCCGAGCCGCAGTCGGCGCAGACTTTGTTGCCTTCGTCTGCGCTTCGGATGCGCTGGAGGAGAGCTGAGGATACCGCTGGGTCGCTGCTGTGGTCTCGCGGGTACCCGGATCGGTCACCGGTGGTCGCGTGTCGTCCGACAGCTTGCGCCGCTGCTGATCTGTTCGGGTTCGAGACTTGTCGGTGCCCGGAGAAGGAGGAGCTCTTGCCTGTTAGCACAGCAGCGATATCCTTTCTTGTCGATCCGCTGGCTGGCGCGGGTGACGGTGAGTTGGGTACAGTACTCCGCGTCTCAAACGCGCTCTGCAGCGCATTGTTGATCGCCGCGATCCACGCCTTCATATCCTCTTCCGACGGCGCCTGATACACACGCGTAAAGTGCGGCGTAATGACCTCAAAACAGAACCGTCGATCCGAATTGCGCGCCTCCCTCACCGAAGCCATCCGCAGATCTATCGGATCAATGTGCAAATCCAGCTTCTCCTTCCAATTGACATACTCGGAAAGCCGTCCTTGGTCCAAAACAATCCAGAACTTATGCCACGCCGCCTTGTTAATCCCTCTCGGATCAACATGGCTGCCAGGTCTGCTCAAAGCCCACAGCAAACCCTCCTTCCTCTGCGCGCCTCCATTCATGACCGCACCACCATTATCCTCGAGATCCCGAATACCCTTGAACTTGCTATTCGGGCTCGAAGACAGCGCCGAAGGCGGCGCACTAGGCGCGCTAAGCGACCCGTTAACAGGCGGCTGCACAGCCATCGACGTAGTGCTAGGCGGCGATTGCGACATCATCGCCGCCCCCGCAAGACTAGCAGACCGACTCAGTTCGATTTCGGCCTGCCTACTGCCGTTCGTCACCGACATCGAATGCGTGAGAGCAGGCGGGACAACGACTCCATCTTCACCGACCACCTTCGTGCTCTTCTCCAGCACCCGCCGCTTCTCTTCCCGTTCGGTACGCTGGAGTTGGTAATCCTGGTCCGCGGCTTTGACTTCTGCTATAAGTGCATCTAGCTGCGGGACCATTTCCTCGACTTTCTTCGCGGTGGTCAAGTAGCCTCGGGCCTGGGTGTCCGCGTACTTTGTGAGTTGCGAGAGCACTTCTTGATCCTTACGTCCGCCGTGAAGATCATGCATGAAGCTGCTGTAATCAAACCGCTTGAGTTCGAATGTCCGCCGTTTCGACTGGTACTTCTCATCGCTCTGCTTCTTCTGCTTCTCCTTGAGCGACTCGCTCCGCTGTCCTAGGTACTTGCTGACGTAGGAATAGTACTCTTTGCTTTCCTCGTCGAATTCGCGTTTCTTGAGGTCTGCTTGTTTGATCTCGATGTTGTAAAGCTTGCTGATGGGATCAATGATCAGCTTCTGCAAATTGACCGAATTCTGCTTCTCGTAGGTCTGGATCTCCTTTGCAATCTTCTCGAAGTAGTGGTCCAGAGCCGGCTTCACAGCGTTCACATTCGAGTTCGCAGCATCTCGCAGAGCAGCCGTGAAATCCGCGAAGGCTTTGTTGCATTCCGTCTGAGCTGCCTCTGCCGCCTCAGCTGTCCGAAGCACCTTCTTCATCCGCAATCGCATGTTTCCGGTCTTCTGCTCGAGCGAGCGCATGGTGGCTCGGAACAACGGGCCATCCTCGCTCATCGACGGGTCTTCGCCTGGCTTGCAAGTCGCAACATCCACCTTCACCGGGTTTCCAGTCGAACTCGTCATCGTCGGTATCAAGCCAAGTCCATTTTCCGGTATTGACCCAAACGTCGGCGACTGTGGCTCTTTGTAGTCCTTGTAGCTGCCCTCGCCCTCCGAGTCACTCACATTGCTTACTCGAGACTCGATAGACTGCGCTGAAGGCACTCTAAGCCTGTGCGGCAAGCTCAGCTCCATCCTCGGCGACCGTGGCACAGCAGACAGATACTGCGTCGTATTCTGCACCCAGAAGTTGAACGTCGTCAACGTATCCAACCGATGCGCTCGTTGGTTGTACTCGACAAAACTGCATGTATTACGCCAACCACCACCGCGGTCTTCTGTCGCCTTCGGAGGCCGCCATTTCCAGGTCCATGTGAACTGTACACTCTGATTTCCGCCTGTGGTGTAATCTCCTACGAGCTCGACATTGGCGTTCTTGTGCAGATTCGGGTCGGAATGGAATTCTCGAACAACTAAGTTCTCGACCTCTTTCGCGCTCGAGGCGAATATGTAGGTCAAGCCCGCGACCTGCGTATCCACTGTCCCCGGTATCCTTTCCTCGCTTGCCGCAGGTGTGCCGTTCGCCTGGCTCTGCTGTCTGATGATGAAGTTGAAACCGAAATTTAGCTCATCGCTGTTGTTTAGTCGTACCAGGAAGGATGGCGCGCCGCTCGCTGTGCTTTCGGGATCCTACACGTATCGTTAGTCTACACAGCCTTGTGCCCGAGTCCTGTTCCTCTCGCACCTGAACGTATTCCACCGGTGTCTCGTCGCCCAGCTCTTTTTGCGCTCGGAAGGTATGCGCCGGGTACTCGTTGGGCGTCACCCGTAGTAACACTTGACCGCGCGAGTTGGTGACTGTAGCTCCAGCGACGGAGACTTTGTCAAGTCAGCTTATGCGCATTCAGCTCTCGACCGTGCGGCTCCCTTACATCGCGACTGATCCTGTATATAGAGAGGTGACCCCTCGTCCTGCCTACTACTGACATTCCCCATGACCTCCCCTTAGCCCCGCTGCCACCGGTGTCCGACAGTAGATACTGGCGCGCCCTATGCGCTCGTATACCGCTGCGGTTTGGTGAAAGTATGTCCTCGTTGTCGTCTACCGTCGTAACGATCGATCGTCGCAGCGCATTCAGGTGTATAGTCTCCCGTCCATAGAATCAAACTTTAGACCCTGAGGAAGGATGATGGTGGAGTACTAAGTGTCGTTGCAAGTGGACTGGACCTGCAGCACTGCAGATCGATCGCAAGGATGCGGCCTTTGGGAGAGAGATGATTTTTGCGAAAAGTGGTCGCCGCTCCCTTCAGCAACGTATCACTTGTCTGCGCAGCGATCGCGTGACACCCTCAAGTCATTCGGTATATACGCACATGTTGCTCGAAATAACTTATCGTTGTCGTATTGATTCGGTCGCCTTGCGCGCCAGCATTCGAATCCGATGTTGATGATGACGAGCCTGAGCCACACCTTCGCGCGTTGTGGCGCGTGAAGAGGAGGCGATATTGGAGGCAAATAGTCGTGGTACGATATACAAGCTCGGATATGACCTCGTTTCACTCTTTGATGACCATATCCACATGGAGTAAATTTATGAAAGAGAGATCTAAATCGAAAACTTCGGCAAGACAGCCGTGTATTGCAACACCTCCAAGGTTTGACCACCCCCACTCCCTCCCCATAACTACCCCAAAAGCACTCAACTCCACCTCCTTAACCACGTCCCGATCCATCCAAAACACAACCTCCGTGAGCGGCTTCCCACCATAACTCACCAGGTCAAAGTTGGAAATACAATAATCGTTCCAGATCCCACTATCCTTCCCACTCTGCGCATCCGTATCAAGCACATTTATAATTCGCCACACCTCCCCCGTCCCCCTCCTCCCCTGCCTCATCTCAAACGTCGGGATCAGCTGGTAGTAGATATTGTCGCCTAAGCCGGCCTGCGCGGCAACGAATTCGGTTAGGGGGACCAGGACGTTTGTGCCGTTGGAGATCCAGCTCTCCACGTGGAGGGATTGAGTGGTGGATTGCGTGAGCACGAGGCTAGAGTTCAGGTTTTGGGCGGCGTAGCTACCCGCGTAGCGATCTTTAAGATCTTGCTGCGCTAGATCCTCGACGCCGCGGATAAGCGGGATAGTGATGTATTCCAACAGCGGGTTGAGCGCACTCAGCTCTCCAGCGAGCAAGATGCTTACAGCCAGGTTGTAGTCCAGGACTAGGATGCTGTAGCTGTAGTGGCCGTCCAGCCCGCCGCCTTTGGTTATTATTGTGACCGGCCTGTTCGTCTGTGGCAGTATCTCAGTGGTGCGGAAGATCTCCCACGGCGCGCCGAGGAAGCTGTGGGAACCGGTGGAGTAGGTCAAGGGCTGGAACCAGTTGATTGTTGGGCTGATGGTGTTGTAGTTGGTGAGGATGTAGCGGAGGAAGGTTATCATGTCGTTTGAGGAGGTGTAGAGGCCGCCGGCGCTGTGAGGAGGTTAGTGTATGGGGTTGAATTGTTTCAAGATTATGACCTACGGGTTGCCGACTCCGAGGTTGTCGGACCATTGGTTTTCGACAACGAGGATGGCGCCGGTCTTGGAGCTCGGTGCGGTGAATGTAGTGGATTTGAGCTTCAACGGTTCCAGGATGTAGGAGGTAATGTAGTCCTCATAAGTCATGCCAGTAACGTTCTCGATGGCGAGACCCAGGAGGCCGTAGCCAGCGTTGCTATATGATGACTGTGTGTGGGGCGGGAAGACAGGTTGAGCAGCGGAGAGTTGATCGACGAGACCTAGATCTCGTCATTAGTTTGAAGCTCAATCAAATGGTAACGCGATTTCACTCACCTTCCGCATCGCAAGGCAGCAAGGTATTGAACTCGCACGCTGGCAAGCTAGCCACGACTTCCTCCGACACAGGCGGCAGTCCAAGCGCAGATGCACCAGCAGCACCAAGAACCGCCAAAGGTCCAGCTCAGCATCTATATCATATCAGCAAACAGCCTCTCACACCTTATCTTCAGGCACGTACAGTTATCCTGCAACCCACTAACATGGCTCATCACATCCCTCACCGAGATCGCGGACCAATCCACGTTCCCACCTCCAGAGACGTTGAGACCTGGCACATACTGCGCAACCGGACCATCAAGATCAATCCTACCCTCCGCATGCTGCTTCAACACAGCCAGAGCAGTGAAGATCTTGGTATTACTCGCGTTACGGTAGACAGAATCGCCGTCGATCTTGGTGGTGCCATTGCCGTTCTTCTTGGCTGTGTGATATGCAGACCATAGCGTCTCGTCGGAAGAGCTGATCTGGATGGAGACGGAGGATTTTGCGAAGGCTGGGGTTGAGAAGAAATAATTCAGCTTCGAGCTAATGTTCGTGAAGGCTGACTCAAGGCTGGTCGAATCCAGGCGGGGAGGGAGGAAAGCGACTGGGGGTTCACATGATGCTGCTGCGTACTGGCTGAAAGCGAGGAGAGCGATCAATGGGCCAGTGATGGAGGAGAACATCGTGCTTGATGAAGAGTACTGTTTGGAGAAGCGGAAAGGGAATATTGACAAGCTTTCTCTTCCTTTATGCTGTCTGAAACTCGTTGCCTACACGCACCTACCTCGAGGCTCTGGTCTGAACATGGGGTGCATACCAGCACGTGTGTAGAGGAGGCGCAAGAACGCCTCAGCTAGTCATGTACTTCGTCAATGTATGTGTGACACGCGCGAAAGCGACCCGATAGCGAGACGAAGGAACGACTCCATCCCATGACCAAGCCAGGAGTGATGCCTTTGATGAGGTTCGTGTGAATCTGGTCGATGCCAAGTATAGCAACCCATTGGGCGGGCTGTGCCTACCTTTGGTGGTTTCAGCTCCAGGGGGGCGGTGTCGAGACGGCGAGGCTTCAGGATCTGTACATCGACGCTCGTAGACGATTGATACACTCGTGACTCTATCAGGGCCGGGTTTCTGTCGTCGAGTCGAGCTCCATGGACAAGATGCTGTTGTCATGTTCGAGGAGTTCACGCAATGGGAAAGCTCGATGCGCGTTCGGACCGAGGCAAACATTCCATCACTCATCAGTCGGCATCTTGACAATCTGACCTCCATATCAAAGAAGATCATGCCCATCATGGATTGCCAACCTTCACCCCTGAAGACACAACTTATACATATAGATTTAGAAAGAATGGCCAACCTCCTATTCGCCAAAGCAACGGCCTGCACTCAACTCGACTCCCACACGTATACAGCAGACTTCGCCCCAGACTGGGTGATCGGAACAGTACCACACGGCGGCTACGTGACAGCATGCATCCAGACCGTCGTCCGCAAACACTACTCCACCACCCTCAAAAACCAAAACCAACCGCACACGATAGCTTTCCATCTAGACTTCCTCCGACGAACCCAAACCGGCCTCGCAACCTTCAAACTCCAAGACATCAAACTCGGCCGACAAACCTCCATCGTGCACGTCTCTCTCAGCCAAGATGACCGAGAAGAAGTAGTAGGCTACTTCACCAACTCAAACATCGCCACCGAAACCGGCGTGACGTACCCTACGGACTGGCAACTCCACCCCCAACCCCTGCCCGTCAAAGACTTCGCCGCCCTCGAAGCCGGCTCCGACCCGCACTGGGCCGAGCGAAAAGAATGGCCTTTCGTCGAATTGCGCAAAGCCCCCACGAAAATCCGTTCGTGGTTCCCTCGCGCGGGCCAACGGACGGCAGCGTGTCTAGACGTGTGGTACTGCTTCCGCGACCCTGGCTCCCGCTTCAAGAACGAGAGTCTCGGATTCATCTGCGATACCTTCCCGCAGATCCTTGAGCAGTATGTGTTAAAAGGGGTGGATCCTTATAGTGTGGAGTTTGAGCAGCAGTACTCGCAGGAGCAGCAGAAGCAAGTTTTAGGTGAGGGGGCGAAGATGTGGTATCCAACCTTACTGCTGAATCTGGAGATTAAGAAGGCGCTGCCGGTGGAGGGGGTGAGGTGGCTGTTTATTAGACTGCAGGCGAAGACGATTAAGAATGGGCGGTATGATTTGGAGGTGTTGGCGATGGATGAGGGAGGGGAACTGGTGGCGGTGAGCAATCATGTTTGTTTTGCGGTGAGTTCGGAGAGGAATGTGGCTGCTAGACGGAAGGTTGGGGAGGGGGAGGCGAAGCTATAACCCTGCAAATTATATGTATAGAGACTGTAAATGTGTAGAGCTCTGTGTGTATCTTCATCCACGCTAGCGCCAGGAACAGCTACTAGCGCTCTCTACGTCAGGGCAACAAGAATCTCAATGCCTGCAAGATGCTCTCAACTTTGACCTCGTTGAACTGCAGTCGCTCCTTCTCTTGTGGTCCATGTTGGTGTCTTCCGCTCTTTCCTCGTCCTCAAGATTCCTGATTGGTGAACGTGCCTCTGGTCACGCGCCCATAAGTCTCGTACTCAACACTTCTCGACCACATCTTGTTCCTCAACCCACTGTTTCTTCGACTCGAACCACGACCTCGAGAAAGATATCCAGCAAGAGCACAATCACCACACAACCACTCACCCACCCACACAAGCGGACCTTCAAGATGGCGAACCTCTCCATCCACTCCAAAAAGCACAAAGTCTGCGTAGTCGGCTCGGGCAACTGGGGCACCACCATCGCCAAAGTCGTCGCCGAAAACGTCGCCGAACACCCGGACATCTTCGAGCAAGACATCCAAATGTGGGTCTACGAAGAAGAATACACCATCCCCTCCTCCAGCAAACACCACGACCCCGGCTCCGCCCTCTCCACCAAACCCCAAAAGCTCACCCAACTCATCAACGGCCTGCACGAGAACGTCAAATACCTCCCCGACATCGCCCTCCCCAAGAACATCATCGCGAACCCGGACGTCGCTTCCACCGTCGAGGGCGCCACCATCCTCATCTTCAACCTCCCGCACCAGTTCATAGGCCGCATCTGCGACAACCTCGTCGGCAAAGTCCTCCCCTACGCCCGCGGCATCAGCTGCATCAAAGGCGTCTCCGTCTCGGATCAAGGCTGCGAGCTCTTCTCAGAAAGCATCGGGAAGAAGTTGAACATCTACTGCGGCGCCCTCTCCGGCGCCAACATCGCCAACGAAGTCGCTCTAGAAAAATGGAGCGAGACGACCGTGGCGTACGAACCACCAGCCATGGACTCCAAACAACCTACCCCAGAAGGCTCCCCGCACGGCTCCACCGCCAATCTCACATCCCTCAATAACGAGAAATCCTCACCAAAAGCCAAGCTAGCAGCCCTACCAGCCGAGTACCCCCCATTAAACCACAAAAACATCCGCTCCCTCTTCCACCGCCCCTACTTCCACGTCCGCATGACCACCGACGTCGCCGGTGTCTCCCTCGGCGGCGCCCTCAAAAACATCGTCGCGCTCGCCGCCGGCTTCGTCGACGGCCTCGGCTGGGGCGACAACGCCAAGAGCGCAGTAATGCGGATCGGAATTTTAGAGGAAGTGAAATTCGGGCTCCAATTCTTCGGCCACTCGTGCCGGGGCGAGACTTTCACAGAAGAGAGTTGCGGCGTCGCGGATATTATCACGAGTTGCAGCGGGGGCAGGAATTTCCGGTGCGCGAAGATGGCGGTGAAGGAGGGGAAGGCGATTGGGGAGATTGAGGAGCGGGAGTTGAATGGGCAGAAGTTGCAGGGGACTAGTACGGCGTATGAGGTTAATGCGTTTTTGAAGGTGAAGGGGGTGGAGGGGGAGTTTCCTCTTTTTACGGCGGTTTATAATATTTTGGAGGGAAATAATCGGCCGGAGGATATTCCGCGGTTGGTTGAGGGGCATTCGAGGGCGGATTTGGACTGAGCGGTGGTGTGCTGTTCGACGGGAGGGGTGGGTGCTGGGCGGATGATCATGGGTGGGAAGAGGGGTGGCGAGTTTGATGCAGCTTTATGAATGATACCCAAGGATATACGAGCACGAATGCAATGACGAGAGCAAGTTTCTGCCGAGTCGTCTTTGGCTTCTGCGTTTTCGACGTGGTGCAGTGTTAAGCTGAAGTCCTGCGGCCTGTAGGGCAGATTTGTTGGTTGAGCCGAATTTGCATTCGATTTGTCTGGAGATATAGCCAGATGCGTAACTCACGACTGAATACTCGGACCAACATCTCCAGGAAGAACTTAATGCAATATCTGGATACTACCGTGATGGAGAATGAGCTCGTCGTACGGAGAACACCTGTTCATATACTGTGAAGGGGATTAAGGTGGTTGGAAGGGTTAGGGTTGGGGTAAGCAAAGCGTCGGCTACGAGTCAGCGCTGATGGTCAATGGCATTCCTTATGTCAGATTCCGTGGTACGGTCTATTTCACGGGTCAAGAAAGATGGTTCACGGCCCTTCGCAAGGTATACTTCATCGTACCTCGAGGTATGATAGAGTAAAAGGTACGATGTATCTCGACAGATGGAGGTCGATCTACAGATCGACCAACGACGGCTCGGCCCATGGTAGATCGCAAGTGGCTTGCGTAGTCGTAGTTCGATCAACAAGATGTTGACGACGGGATGCATCTATCTTTCTGGTGGATTGTGAAGCAACATCATATCGATCGCGAAAGCGAGATATAAAGGCGTCTGGCCTTTGAGAGGCTTTCTCTCTACCTACCCTAATCATAAGAGTTGTCGTGATCAGCTGAAGCTGGACAACACTACACAATGGGTCTCGGAATCTTGGAGGACAAGCATATGCAACATGTGCCCGGTATGTCACCCGCTCTCCCCATGCAGCAGATATGTTTACATGTACTGATATACCGCAGGCACCGCCACCCTTGACGATGTCGACCAACTATCATATGCGCCTCACAGCGGTCACCTGAAGCACGCCAAAGACGGCACCATCCTCGTCCCCCAACCCTCCGCCTCCCCCTCCGACCCCCTCAACTGGCCCCTCCCCCGCCGCGACGCCATCACAGCCATCCTCTGCCTCCTCTCCGTCCTCGCATCCACCCTCTCCCCCCTCCTCGCCGCAAACACCCTCACCCTCACCCTGTACTTCGAGCGGCCATTTACCGACATCGCGCTGCTGACAGGATGGCACTTGCTAGGCGTAGGGGTGGCGGGATACTTCTTCGTGGCCTCCGCTCGCGTATACGGGAAACGGCATCTCTACCTCCTCGGAACCGTGATCATAATAATCTCCTCGGCGTGGGGAGGAGCGTCAGGACACAGTTACAAGAGCCTAGTCGCTGCGCGAGTATTCCAAGGCGTAGGCCTGGCGCCATTTGAAGCACTGGTGAATGCCAGTGTAGGTGACTTGTACTTTGTGCACGAAAGGGGAAAGAGGATGGCTTTGAGCAACCTCTCCCTGTTCGGCGGCGCGTTCTTCACACCCGTGATCGTGGGTAAAATGACGAGTACGTTGGGCTGGCAATGGACCTTCTACTTCATCGCCATCTTCGCCGCCGCTATGCTGCCGTTGGTCATCTTTTACGTCCCTGAAACCGCTTTCGTACGCGACTCCCATCTCAACACCGACATCACGAACGCCAACGCCACTACCACCGAACGCCCGAAAGCCGATACAGAACTCCACGCCCCCAACACCTCCAACACCCACCACCCTCCGCCAGGCTCCGCGCCTCCGATCCTCTCCCGCGCCAACCTCCGCATCTTCAACGGCCGCTTCGCCGACGAAAACTTCCTCCAACTCCTCGCCCGCCCCTTTCCCTTATTCTTCCACCCCGGCATCCTCTGGTCCTGCTTAATCCAAGCAACAATGATCGGCTGGACCGTGCTCATCGGCATAGTCCTCGCGGCAATTATGCTCGGTCCGCCGCTCTTCTTCAACGAAGTACAAACAGGCTACATGTACACCGGCGCCTTCGTCGGCGCGCTCATCGGGTTCGCTATCGCAGGCTTGCTCGCTGACCCTTCCGCACGATGGACGACAAAACGCAACCACGGAGTCTACGAACCTGAGTTTAGGCTCTTACTCGTGATCCCCCAACTCATCTTGGGCTGCGGCGGCCTCTTCGGCTTCGGCATCACGGCCGCTAATACCACGCGTTACGGCTGGTTCTGGCCGGATTTCTTCTTCGGGATGGAAGTCGCGGGTATGGTCCTCGGAGCCGTGGCTTCGGCGCTGTATATCGTCGACGCGCATCGAGATCTGTCGGTCGAGGCTTTCACGTGCGCGCTGGTGTTCAAGAATGTGTTTAGTTTTGGGCTGACGTGGAGTGGGTTTGGGTGGTTGAATCGGGGCGGGATTAAGGTTGTTTTTATGGCGGTGGGAGGGGTGCAGGTTGGGGTTTGTTGCCTTACGATCTTGATGTGTAAGTTCTGCCTGCGGTCGCCTGCGGTGGTGTTTGGAGTGTGGGTGTGGATGTGATGCTAACGTGGATTGTGGACAGATGTGTACGGCAAGCGGAACAGGTCGTTTTTCGCGCGGCATGATATATTGAGGATACTGCGGTTGCGGTAGGCTGCGATAGCCTGCAGCATGCGATAGTCTTTGTACATGACTTCGACGACTCCAGAGATCTCAAGAAACCTTCCCTACAAGTGCTCCACCGTCAGGTTGGTTCCATTCAGGTTTCGCTCATCAGCACGTCTCATTCAGGGTTTGCCCATCTACGACAGTTCTAGTCAGGCCCCTTTCACCACGTACCCTTCAGGCGACTGAGCTGTGGTCCATTTCGGAACGATCCCATCCGGGACTTGCGTATGAAGAAGGCCAGTTCAGGTCTGTTCTGGGTACAGCCTGTTTAGAACGTGGAATTTCATGGTCTAGTCTGGGCAGATCTCCTTCCATCGGGGAGACCATTTCAGACGACGAGTCCACGAAAGCCCGTTCAGGCTGCTGGTTCATGGATCATTTCGGGTAGGTCCGGTTCGGACCTTTCAGCAGCCAGAACAGCTGGTCGAGGTTGGTCTCATTCAGGTTGCTCGCGGTCAGTCGTTGATGAGATATATGTAGCTGCATCGCCTCCAGCTGTGTCTATCTCGGGTGCACATCGTGTAGTAGAGCCAGTTCATACCTATCCCCAGCAGCATCACGAAAAGAGAAAGTAGAGGTAGAGTTGAACATAGACTGATTTTGACTAGATCTGAAGAAAAGGTGTGTGTACACATCAAAGCACTTGGTATCGTCGTAACCTCCACCCAGCAGCCGGAACACCTATCGCTGTGCCACCGACATCAAACTCATCGACACAAGGAAATAAGGAGGCCATCTTAGCTATCCAGCGTCATGGTCACCGAGCAAAGTACCCTGGCGACTGCATACTCTGATACCCCGGCTGCACACCAGGGCTCAGTGGAGCTTCGGGAATCGCCACCTCATCATACACCTGCTCCCCTGGCGCCGCTTGGAAGTGCCCAGCATGCGTCTCCCTCGGAATCTCACTCATAAGCGGTGACCGCTGCGTCTCATCCGGCGATGGCGTCCGCGCGTTGGTCTGCACAGGCGTGAAACCGGTTTGATCCATCTTAGGCGTTGCGCCAGAGATCTTGATCGGCGGCGGTTGCAGACGGAAAGGAGCGGGTTGCTGCTTCTGGCTCGCGTCGACGTACTGCGTGTTGCCGGCCTCAACATCGGGAGCTTGCCCGTAGTAGTCAGCTGGTGCTTGCCATCCGCCTTCCCGAGCGGAGTAAGGTGCAAGACCAGGGGTGTTGGGCGCGGATTGTGAACGCAGCTGTGCAAGGTAGAGATCCGAGCGCGCGCGGTCGCGGTTCGCCATGCTCTTGCGCAGCTGGCGTTTCGAGTAGAAGCGGTAGAAGACGATGCCGTAGACGATGATGGTGATGGTCTCGACGACGATCTCGATGATGGCGCAGACGAGGGACCAGTTTTGTAGACGGCAGATCAACTCGTAGTCGACGTCGTTCTGGAAGAGGGTCTTGCGGGTGTTGTCTTTGCACGCCCAGCCCCACATGTCTTGGCCTTCGCTGTTTTGTTTCGAGCCTTGGATAACGCCGGCGCCGATGCCCCAGAGGACGATGCTGAAGACGAAGAAGGCGACGGCGAAGGCGGTGTAGTAGACTGCGGCTTTCTCGGCGCGGCGGTGGCCGCCTTTCCAGTAGCTGTAGAAGATGATGACGGAGGCGGCGAGGGAAAGGCAGGCGATGCAGAGGAGGGTGACTTGAGGCCAGATCTTTTGTTGGGGCGCCCATGGTGGGAAAGAGCCGCGTGGAGGGAGGGCACGAGTGGCGTTGAAGATGGTGAAGGTGGCCGAGAGCATGGCGAGCACGATGAGAGAGCAGGAGAAGTTGACGCCTCGGAGGAGCATCTTGGCCATGCGGACTTTGGTTTTTATTGCCTGCAGTGATGTTAGTAATGTTTGCGCGTAAAAAAGACGACGTGGTACTCACCAAATCTTTGGCTTGTTGCTTTTCTGTGAACTTGTCTTCCTTCTCTAATACCTCTTCTTGCGTAAATCTTGGTGTGAAGGGTACATTGCCAAAGTCTCTGGGTGCAGCGCCGGGTGTTTTCATTGCGCTTTTCAGCGGGCTCTTAAGTGGTGACTTGGGGTAATCTGGGTTCTCGGTATCTGGCATCTCGACGGACTCATGCTTGTTGACGTAGCCGAAGCCAACGTCTGAAGGCTGTGGTTGCGCCATGAAGTGGTTCGAAGGTGGATCGACGAAAGGGTTCCTGCCCTTCTTGCCCGGCTCGATGGGCGAGCAGACCGCGGTCGCTTCAGCGAAACGCGCAGCCCTTGGTGACTTCAGTGAGCCTGGTTTGAGTGATAGTGTTCCGTTGGAGGAGTCTTCGGAGGAGGCGCGGGGCCGCGTAGATACGGAAACAGTCTTGGCCCGTTTTTCGGTGTAATCTGACATTGCGTCAGGAATCGGTTAAGGCTCGTAGTCAGCAGCAAGGGTAGTGCGGCTCTGTAGATCCTCTGGGGGGCGGAGAGAATGTAGCAAGAGACCAGCTCCTTGAGGTCGCTGAAGGAGACGTGAAGATTAAGAATACTACGATGTCGGATGCAGAGACCAGCTGTGCACGAAGGACAAAGTAGATATTCTCGAGTGGTAGTGGGTGGAGCGCGGTCTTGAATGAATCGGCGCTTCGCACAGACAGCTGAAGATTGGCCGGCCGCGTGGTAGCTGCTGTGGCACCAAGAGATGGAGCACCAGGCGGGAGAGGATTAAGACAGAAAGAAAAGCGTGCGAGGAACTGACCTCGTCGAACCGCCCAGTGGGTTCGCGATCCTGTGATAGGCCTGCCCAGTCAAGAGGCCTGGGCTCGAAATAGATGCTGCTGCAGACCACGCGGGGTGGGTGTGGGTGGAGAAGTAGGTCTGCAAGCACTCTCGCACTTTATTTCCGTCCGATCGGTAGCGTGTCGCGCTGGTGGATCTGATAGCGGTAGAGAAGAACTGGGAGAGCTTGACGAAAGGAAACAGGAATAACAGCAGATGCAGGAAGAACGGGTGTTTCGCGATGGAAGGATGAGAGACTGCAGTAAGACTACGCCGGGTGTGGAAGGCGTCCGGGTCTTTCAATCTGTGAAGAATTGGCAGCGCACCTTTGGCGCTGGGACTTGCACGCAAGCGACAGCGATCAAGGATTCGTTGCGTGACCAGTTGGCTGCAGCTGCGTAGCCGTCGGCAGCGTCCTCTCCCGCTGCAGCCACCAGATGGTCGCGCAGGTTGCGCAGCGAATCAAATTTGCAAGGGTCCCCAAGACATCCACGGGCGTTCGGACTAGTTAGGGGGATGTACTGCCAAGGCTCATCTGCAGCTGCTAGCCCGATTTGGTTAGTAGATGACTGAAATTCGAGATCACGTGCGCTTCCAACGAGCACAAATGTGACCTCCCCCCGGGGAGCGTTGAAGGCAGAGATGTGATCCGTAGCCGGAGAAAACGACTAATTACTAGGAAGGATCCGTAGAGAGGGATCCGCCGAGGTGCGAGGGAGGGGGTATCTTATAGCAGGGCCCAGGTACAGCGGAGGGCCGGGGGGCGGGGCATTCCACGTCCGTATCGGTATAGACAGTACCTGCAGATAATATTTAGCAGTACCTCTCCCTAACTAAGTGCGCGGGCGCTTAGCAGCAGGTATTGGAAAACGGTCTGGTTTCCGCAGATCACATGACACTTGAGGTATCTGTCCGGCCGAAATCTCGGTGCTGATGCTGCTTCTGCGAGGCCATCTTCAGGTTGCGCGTGGTGATGAAGAAGGATGAAGGCAAGAAGTGTGAAGTTGTTGGTGTCGCCACCACACCACTGTATTGGGAAAGCACCCCCACATTCTTGCAGCCAAGACCAACAACTCAGCACTCTATCTTTGTTCATCCTCCCATTCCTTGAATCGCATCTTAGATCTACGACAACGAACGCTTTCTTGCACGTGTCTTACATGGTCTACAACCTACTATCTCTTCCCTTGTATTTGCTGAGCACCTCGTCGTAAAAGCCATAGAACTTCGTATCTCGTACATCCTCCCCATCCTTCGAGTCCAACTGCTTCCGCGTCACAACAGGATGACTTCCTTGCCTCCAGAACTGACGCGGAGGGACGTAGCACGCAGTAGTGTCTGTTGGCGACGGGATAGAAGACATTGCCACGGATTTGGAGCGGCGATGATTCATCTTGACGGCAGCCGAGCTATTCTGGTGTGATAGCTTGAGGTTTCCGCCCTGGCCGAGGAAGGCTAGAGAGTCCTTCGATATCTTCGGCATACTCTGGACTCGACGCTCTCCGTACTCAGAACTGGATCGCGAGGACGGGTAGTCGTCGACATCAGGTCGACGATGTGACCCTCCATGCGAGAACCACGATTCCGGCGGTGGCTCGTCACTCTCGTCCATATCGTCCGCGGTTTCAGGCGGCTTCTGAGGTGAGAACCATGAGGTGGGTGGCCGCTCGCCGCCTTCTTCCATCTCGTCCGCGGATGGAAGCGGCTTCTGCGATGAGAACCATGAGGTAGGTGGCCGCTCATCACGCTCCTCTATTTCGTCTGCGAATGGGTTGCCCGGATCTTCATATATGGTCCGCCGAATCCGGATGAGTTTTCTCCTGTTAGGGAGTCGTATGTAGTCGTCCATGGAAGACTGGACCTCTGGCCAGGTGGATCTGCCCTGTGCCGATTGCCACGGGTCCGTGAAGAGCTCTCCATCTTCATCTTCATCTAAGGTTTGGTCAGTCAGGGCACTACACACATGACGACCAAACGAACATTCGAGACTGGAAAATAATGTGAGACATGCTGTTCATTGAATCATGAGATAAGTACTTCTTGCCTTGGCGCCATGAAGTGAAATTTCTTGCTTGTTTAGATACGAAAGAAGAAATACGGAATACTCACTTACCTTTGGTCTTCTCCCCAGTCATCTCGAGCTCCTCGGCGTAGCACCTCTCGCACATGTCCTTCTTCAAGACATACTGGCACGGGGCGAAACAGCCCACACACGAGTTCATGGTACCTGCGGGAGCCTTGTCAGTCATGCCCATGCTCATATCAGAGTCATTCGTGCCCGAGCGACCACGATTCTTGATCGTGTCGGCCATCATCGAAACACTAAGGGCGAGCTTCTCACCTGTCTTGAGACTGCCTGGACGAGGCTTGGTTGGGGTGTCTGGCTGGACCAGCTGGGTGGTCGACGGGAACTGGTTCAAGTTCAGTCTGCTCGGTGAACCTGGCAGAGAATCGCACTTGCTGCGACGGTACTCCACACGCTCGCTGCGGTCCATCTTGATAACCTCAGTCATCTCCTTGAAGTTATTGGAGAAGCCACGAACCCTGTTCGCGACGCTGCCGCCAACGCTGCTCGCAATACTCTTCACGCTGTTCAGGGAGTCTGAACGCTTGGTCCTAGGCCTGCTAGGCTCCGAAGATGGGACGGTGTCTGCTTGCGCATTAGCCTTGGCCCTCGACATACCCTTGAAGAACCCGCTAGTAGTCCTGTCCACGGTGGGGACGGCTGCCGCTGCAGCAGAAGGTCTTACTGTGCCAACGGGCTTGCGGGGCGGGTATCTGGATTTCTCGAGTCCAGTCAAACCTTCCTCGTTGAACTGCGACTTCCTGCGCGGCCCTTCGCTGATGTGTCGAGGGAACTCGGGGATCTCGTAATCCAGTCCGACCGATGCGCCTGCCTCTGGGATTGGCTTGGGCGCAGCCTCTGGCACTGGCTTGCGCTTGAAGACTGACTTGATGGTTGCGATCGGGTCGACGTATGGCAAGTCTGGGGTGTTCTCCGACGACGAATCCTTGGTAGACTCGTCGTTAACTCTCCTGTTGAAGCCGTAGTGCCTCTCCTGATCATTGAGATAGTCCTCAGCTCCATAGCTTGACGCGAAGTTCGACATCTTAGATGGACTTACTGGTGGAATCTGGTTGGTGTAGTTGGATATTGCTGTATGTGGTTGAATGAAGCCTGCACCGGCAACAGAAGTGTATGTGATACGAACAATGAACAATGACCAAGAACGATCGAGGCAATGGCGGCAATAGGCTTCTCTTATGCACGTTGGACGACAATCGACAAAGCATGGCAGCGGACAAAGGTGAGGTCAAAGAAGGATTGTGTACTCGAACAAGCGCACCCCCAAATCGGATCAACGATCTTGTCCTCATTCACTATGAATAGAAACCTGGAGGACTTCATTGTTTGATAACAATGTATTCATCGGACTATGTCAACAACCTGAAGGAAAGACGCCTCCCATGCCATGCAACGCCGAACACCACAGCCGTAAAGAAAAGGACGCATGCGAGCGGAAGGCTGGCAGCTGCTCAAAGGCTTCGGTGGCCCGAGCCGAGAACATGTCTCAGTGAGACGATCATGGCTGCTGTGTACATGTAAGTATTCGTCGTGCAAGGAGGTTTGATGTACGTACTCAATGCCAAGTCATTATGTATTAGCGAGAAGAAGGTTATAACGCGAGAGCGAAGGCGCCGATGACAACAGCCATGAGCGAAGAGGAAACCAAGCCGAACGAGCTGCTGGCACCGTTGCCCGCTGGAACAATGCCGGTCGTGTTGCCGTAATTGATTCTTCCAGGTGGAGTGAAGCCAGTTGCTGTAGCTTTGCATTGGGGCCCTGGGCAGTTGCCACCCATGTTGCTTGGCGTTGGGTATGGCGGTGCCGGTCCGGAGCCTGGGGCACCTGGTGGTGATGAATCACCGGGTGTCGACGAGCCTCCGCAGCCTTCACCGTCGCATTCAGGTGGTGGGCTTGAGCCTCCGGGCGTGGAACCACCTGGTGATGAGCCGCCAGGAGTGGATGAACCGCCACAATCGTCGCCGTCACACTCAGCTGGGGGACGAACAGTGCCTGGTGGAGACGTGTTCGATGAGCCGCCGCAATCTTCACCATCGCACTCCGGTGCTGGAGTAGGCTTAGCTGGGCTGCTGCCGGGTGCGGTGGGCTTGGGTGTTGGCGGGCCGGGCTGGCCTTCGTGAGCTTCGCAACCGCATGGCTCGGTGACGGTGACCAAAGGTGTGCTCTCGCCGCAGACGTGGCATTCCTTGGTGGTGACAGTGAAGCCTTGAGGGATGTGGCTTGGGCCTGGTGTCCATGTTGGCTCAGGCTCGGTGCAGCTCTCCGTGATGGTGTATGTCTGTGGTACAACACCAGTCGGGCACAACGACATGTAAGTGGTGGTGTAGGTAGTCGTGTATCCTGGGCCAGCTGGCTTGGTGCTGCTATGCGCCTCACACTCTGGACAGTACGTGACGGTGACTCCATGGGTGACGGTGACCAGTGTCTCCATCGAAGAGCTGGGGCAGTCAGAGTACGTCACAGTGGTGTATGAGACGGTGTCAGGTGCGACGGTATCCGTGGGGCCTGCTACAGCACCACCCTTCGTACGGGACCGCGTGTGACTCTTGGTCTTGGTATGCGGCCGTGTTCGAGTTCGTCCATACCCGCCCTGTGCCTCTGGCTCTGCCTCTGCGTAAGCGACGGTTGCCAACGCAACTGCCGCAAGAGCGACGATGACCTTCATGGTGAGAGGTCGGTATTAGAGATTATCGTATGTGGCGATGTGATGGTATTGATTGTCGAAAGAGTGACTGGTTGATGAACAGAAGAACAGATGCTTGAAAGATCGAACGAGTGAGATCCTCCAGAAGCAGCGATTGATAGGAAAAGCTTGGAAAGGGCGAGAAATGGATCTTACCGACCTTATAGGATGACCTGTTTGCGTGAGTGATGTTGTTGATACCGCTGCATTCCGGGGGCATATTGCTTAGCTTGGGCCATGCCTCATTCCACCACCCGGCGACAAACAGCTGAATAAGGTAAAGGTCGGTTTAACAATGGCTGCATATGAGATGATCACTCACGTCTCATTTGGAAGTGATCTATCCCGCAATCCTGATGATATATAGGCGCGTTGCTACCAGTCCGGTCGAGTCTCAGCCTGAGTGTTGTCCAGCAGTAGCATATCAAACGCGAAAGCTCATTGAAGTCTCTTGATGTGCTCTTGAGAACACCTTCGCGGGTTAATTCTTGATATCGCCGTGAATTATTGTCCATGACATGAAGCATTTCGGGAGCCGCACAACCTCCTACTTGTAAATGCTGCTTCAGCCCAGCAGAGTCATCCGGACGATGACCTTCGAAGGAGTCCCCATCAAGTGGCAACACCGCAGGGTGATAGCAGACAGCGCATAGAGGGTGCCCTTCAAATCCACATTCAGAGAGCCGGAGAGAGCCTCATAATTATTCACCACGCTATCTTGAAGGCCTCCATATCGCTCGCATGCACGCGATGCACATTCGTAGAGTGTCCCCAGGTTCACCAGACCGTCGGGCCGAGATCTCGAGCATCGAACGTCTCCGGAAGATTTGCATACCAGTGGCGAGTTTGTTGTTTTGATGACTTTCCGCGACCTGGAATTGCCTTCAATGTCTCGAAAAGCTCGGGCCAACATCGAATCCACGGATCGAGTCCAGCAAGAAACACACGCGTGATACCTTAGTTCCGAACACTCTTTCGTTGCACTATAGACATCGCTCGAAGATTACCGCTATGCCAAAAGACTCGCTAAAGCAAACGCTCGTACGCGGATCAGCACAAATCTCATCCTTCATCACATCAACACATCACCCTCCAGCAGATCCCTCAGCAGCTCACTGCCGGGACCGCTCAGCGCATTGCTAAGCTCCTGCCGGGCGACAATACTTGCGATCCTCCTCTCATCGCCTGTGACTGCAGTCCCGAATCCTCTCCTGCTCGGTGTCTTGGAAGGCGTGATTGGGACAGCGAAGCTCCCAGACTTCCCCTCTACCGCAGACAACAACCCCAGAGTCTCCAAACCAGAAACCACATCTCGGAACTCGGTATTGGTGAGCGCATGGAGGAGGCTCTCGCGGTTGCAGAGACCAGAATATGCATCAAATAACTGCTTGACGGATGGTGCTGAGCTGTTGCGCTTGGATGGGGTGGCGAACATCGTGCGGTCGACCTGTACGGCTGACTTCCGCTTCTCTAAGGCCGAAAGAGCGCAGAGAACGGCCTTTTGCTGCAGGTTCAAGATGGCCATGCGCTGCATAGTCCCGTTGCCGAAGATCTGTGATGTGACTCTGGCCACGTGTGCGACAGTGGCCTTCGGTGCGGTGTCAATGGTGTAAGCCAGGTGAGTCTGCTTCTTGGCCGGCGAGCGAGGCGTGAGTGGCGAGGAAAGGTTGATGTTCTCCATTAACGGTGTTTTGGATGGGCTGTCTGGAAAGGCAGGCTTTGCATCCTGCTCCTTTGTCTCTTGTTCAACAAGATCAATGGCCTTCCGGCAGATGTCGAACGCCTTGCGGAGGTCTCCTGTCTGGCCCGCCACTTTCTTCGCACAGAATTGGATGGCGGTAGGGTGAAGGAATGGTGTCTGTACAGCGTCGGATAATGTCTTCAGCTTCGAAGTGAGCACTTCTGCGATCTGACTGGCAGAGTACGGCATAAATGGCAGCAATTCCGGCTTTAGATCGCGGCTCTTGAGACGTGGCAGAAAGCGGTCCGTCAAGTCCAGAGCGTTCGCGATTCCAAGGAGGACAAGTCGTGAAGACGCCATCATGGACCACGCGAACAGGTCGTACAGTAACTCCAGGTCCAGATCGACCAACGTGTCGACCTCATCCAAGATGACCAGATATTTTCGGCCGTCCTTAGATTTGCCTTTGGTAAGACATGATTTCAGATACTCAAACCCAGAGCCTTCCTCTAGGCCCAAATCTTCGCACAGCTTGCCGCTCAAGTCTTTCGTCGTTTTGATGCTCATACAGTTGATAGTCGAGCATACAAGATTGGCTGAACTGCCGAACTGCTGTAGGACTTCGTGTACAAGAGCACTCTTCCCAGTACCCGGAGGTCCTGAAACGTACAGACAACCTCCGGACCTCGATTCCAGAGATGTGGTGACAAAACGGGACAGCTCCTGCCTTTCTTCGTCTCGCCCGATCAGCTTGCCAGGATTGGAAGAGCGAGAGAACAGCTGGCGTGCTTGATTGTAGACCGCGCTTGTTGAGTTTGACGGAGTGCTGGGCGCCTTTGGCGTCCTCGGAGTACTCTGGTTGCTGGCTAGCAAGGCACGGTGTCGCGGTGTGATAGGCACCTTCTTCGATAACGCGTCCCTATGTCTCGGCGTTGTGGGTGTCGATTTGAGGTCGCTCTTCCCATCCTCATAGATCTGTATTGCCGCCTTCCCAACTTTGAAATGCGCGTTGATTTTGGAAGAAGAGACTGCGATACGCTGTTCTGCGGCGCCATGTTTGGCTGGGACACTTCTTCCCTGAGCTCCTTTACGCGTCTTCTTGGTCGGTCTCTCGACTTCCGCCTCGTCGCTAACAATGTCGCGGTCTCCAGATGTCTCGAACGGGTTGCAGTTCTCATCATTGGGCTCATTCAGTACCACGCGTCGTTTCGACCGGGTCGTCCTTGCCGATGTATCTGCTGCAGTTGCATCAGTTCTGTCGCCCTTTCCTCTGTAGTCGAAGATGGGAAGTTCTTACCAGTGTCGCCCATGCTCGCTCGAGACCTCTTTCCCAGGACTGAAGATACCATGGCTGCGACTTCTCCGTATTCGTACAACAGGTTGTGCAATTGCGACTTGATACAGAAGGAAGTTGAGATGGTCTGGAGCAGGCGCGAGGGAGACGCGTAGGTAGCGCGTTAGTGGGGCGGCGCTAAAGTGCTCAACCTCAGGCCGATATCGAGCACATTGTAGACTTCACCTTTAGATACATGCATCTTTATCCAACGACTCTTCGGCAACTCGTGATACAGAACACGAAGTGATTGATCAGCTCCATCACTTTGCTTGTCGTGGGTCAAATTGGTGGCACAGATGGAGGTTTGCACGCCGCCGTTTCGGCATCTGCCGGCGCGGTGGAATGCTTGTCCTCAGCTTATACAATAATTCTCCGCTACCCTTTTCTCCTCTCTTTCCACCGAGGAGATTCATCAGAGAGAGTTAACTGGGACACGACAGACATTTGATCTTTTTCATTGATCTTCATCCTATCTTGATGGCCGCGAGAGCGCGCCACAACTACCTAACCGACCTCCTCCACCCCATCCATGGCCAGAGAGCTGCACTAGATCAGGCTCATGGACCGCAATATTAAACAGAGAAGCCGCCTTTTCTTCATACATACGTCGCACATGGCGACTGAAATGGAACCATCCGCCTCCAAGGGAGGCCGAAGCATTCGTGGGTATATCGTAAAAGTGGGATGTAATATCCCGAAACCAGCAGGCTCGCGAGCCCGAAAACGCCGTCGCTATGCGTCGCAAGAAAAAAGTCGTAAGAGGCGAGGTGGTATTAGTGCCGCTATGAGGAGGAGCCAGGCCAGGATGCGGCAGAATCCCTTCAAGGGCGCTGGGTCTGAGATACAAGCTCTAGATGAGCAAGTAGTCCCAGCCCTTCTGCTGCATCACGTCCCGCCAGTGGACGCCCTGGACCTCTCCTCTGGCTGTGACGGGGTCGTTTTGAGTCCATATGTCTTTCAGAAGTTCGCGGATCCGGCCGAAGGATCCGAAGTTTGCTGCATCGCCTAGTGTGGCGCTACGCTCGGCGAACATAGAACGGAAAGGTGAGGCAGCGACAGAGTTGGCGCCTGCGATGAGAAGTGGCCATGCGAGTGACCGGTCGAAGCCTTCTGTACCGGCCGGGATCACACCCATGAGATCGGAGAATTGTGAGACGAGATGGCAAGTGCTGGGCTGTCCGAGATAGTAGCCAGGGACCAGTGAGCAGAGGTAGATGCGGGCTGCAACTCGGAAGAGCGCAGTGATGTTCATCGCGAGCTGCCTGGGTCGAATGGCTCCGGTGGCAGAGAAACAGTTTCCTACTGGCTCTGCTGAGGTTTCGAGCTGGCCGATCTCGTTCGCAAGCACTTCGACGTACTTGCAGAGCATCAACTCATTGAGGCCATCGGCCTTCTGGACATCCAGGCAGGCAACTTCGGAGATCAAAAACATGACCTTGTCGTCGCATCCCATGAGCTCCATCAGCCCAGCGCTACCGCCGCTCATGTTGAGGTTGCGGTAGGTATCGGCGAAGGCTGGCGATCGTCCGAGCATGGTCGCTCCCAGGATATCGATCCATGAAGTCAAAGCCATGTTGAACGGTGGCTGGGCCTGGCCGGTGCCGGCAAGACTGAGGACAGTACTTGGGAGGTCCAGCTTCTGTACAAGGTTCGTTACAGCTTGGAAATGCTGATGCCATGGAATCTCGGGCAGCGCGTCATCAGGTCGACCCACAGAACACTCGAAGAAGATCATGCCAAGGGTTGCTTCCAGGATGCCAGCATGGTTTGTGTCCTGGCTCAAGGCTGCACACAGTTCGGAGATGACAACGTATCGATGACGGACTATATCCTTGTCGAGTTGCTCGTTGTTGATCGATTGCGTCGACTTCATGTGCGTCGCAGCTATGCTCAGACAGCAGTGAAGGTATGCTGTGTTGGACTCAAGTGCAGGCAGGATGACATCTGTTCGCGCAGATCCATGTTGGTTCGCGTTCAGAACCGGGAAGATGAGCTTCAAGACTTTGTCGAAAAAGTGGTTCAGCAGGTACTGATCGCACTCCTCGACGTTGATCACCGCTTCATGGTTGGGGCTCAGCGAGTCATGAGGAAACTCAAAGAAGTTGAAGTCCACAGGCTCCTCGTTGAAGGTCTCATGGAGGGTGTCATGATACTCCTGCTGCACCCAACTGTCGGCTGGGTATGCTGGCATGCCGTCGGCCGCGGGTGGTGGCTGGAAGGTGCTGAACGTTGATATTGTCGAATCTCTTCGCGTTGGGATGTCGTTGACGAAGATCTGTCGCTCGGTCTTGATGTCGATCTCGTAAGGCGAGAACATTGGGTACTGTGGATGCGAAAGCAGTGGTTGCGGTGGCGGAGGCATTGCGAAGTAGCCTTCTGGCGATATTTGCGCGTAGTCATATCCACCATTGGAGTAAGGTGAGCCAACGGAAGGTGCCCTTGTCTGCGGCAAGGACTCTGGGTAGTAGTCGGCTGACGTTGGAACAGAATGGCACAAGCTCGGCGGAGTGGTGTGCTGTGGCGGTTGTTGCGCTGGAGTCTGCGCGCTTTTCTTCGAGAGCTGCGTGTGCTTGATGATCTGCTTGATACGCTCCTTCTGCTGCCGCCTCTGGTCGCCGCTGCTCCACCACATCGGCCGCTTGTAGTCGCAAGCCAAACCAAGGTGCTTGCATGCTCTGCAAGCTGGGCGACCCTCCTCACACTTCTTTCGCCGCAGTCGACATGTAAAGCAACCTGAAACACGTCAGTTCGTCATAGCTCAGCGATCATGCACCCCAGGAAGGACGTACCCGAACGCGATCGCCTATGCATCTTTGCTGCGGCCTTTGCTTCTGCTGAAGTCGCACTCTTCGCTGCTGCCATCTTCGGGGCCTGTTTTCCCTGCGCTGATGAAGACATAAGAAGATATGTACAAAAGCAAGTTGCAGAAACTCCAGAGGAAACGTCGGACAATGGCAGGACGCGACAAGGGTATGCGGGAAAGACGTATGGACAACGACCGGGTTCCTCGAGATTAACGATAGCGCACCAAGCCTGTCCAGCGGGCAAGGGCAGAGGAACGCACGGGAAAGCGAGCAAATTAGTCGGACAGAGGTTGCTGTCGTTCTGAGAAGGGCTGCAGAGAGTACCTTATATCCCAGGTCGGTCGATATTGCTCCCAAAAAGACCTCGTTCTATAAATGGAGGCCGACATAAAGCTCATTAAGTGGACCCATCTGGATTCAATGATTGCTAAATGTGTTGGCGGGGAGGAGCCATGTGACCGTCGATTGGTTGAACCATAGAGTGGCTGCAGGCCTGTGTCCTCTTCGAGCCGCCTCCCGACCACCCGACTGGCCTCCCTTGTAGATTGACGAACTGCTCTGGCCAAACCTTGTTTTTGGCAGAGCTCTCAACCCCACGCTGTCGACTCATGCATCGCACAACAGTGCTGTATGCAGCTGGCAACGTTTGGACTTTCGAGACCGCTGTACGATCTTGTGACTGGCGGTAGGTCCACATTAGCCAGGACCAATCTATGCGCATTCAGGCTCGATCGATTTCCCCGATAGTGACACCATTTCTTCCCACGACGATCGCCGTTCTGTAAGCTCGGCTCGAGGAAAGTTGACTAAAGTGGTCTGCATTAGCCTGCCCGATGCGGTCCGCCCTACGTGGGGACCAATTCGAGCCGGCCATCTGCTGCTGTAGTGCTGCGTTATGCATACAGACAGCTGCAGACTGTCGTAGTATCATGCCAGGGCGGTAGCACTGCATCACTGCATCTCGTGGACCTGCGTGGAGAGTGATGGCCACGTCCGAGACGTCCTGCTCTGCAGACCACGACTTGTCGCTGGGAGATGCGGCAAGTCTTTCCGGCATGGATTGCGATACTTCGGAGGCAAGTCCATATCCGTCTATGATTGTCCCAAATGGCAAGGCGATCCAGAGGGTCGTGTTCGTGATCTGCTGCCAGAGGCGCTCAATGGTCGTCGGGAGGTGTGATGAAGTCAGCTAGCGAGTGATGGCGCTTGGGCGCGACACCAATCAGAGGATCGCACCTTCCTTCGGTCAGAAGGTTTCTGGCCGACCCATCCGACCCCACTCCCGCTAACACGAACCTGCCACGCTTCACCCGGAAATGCGACCACACTTGCTCGACTTCCTCGGCTTCGTCAGAGCTCGCCAGCAACGACAAAAGCCACCAAACTGTCACAGAAATTGGTTGAGGTTCCAGAGCGAGATGTCTGTTCTCATATACAGCATCACGCCGCTACAGCACCTTGTTCACACTCTTGCAAGTTCAACTCGATGTTCCACGTCGAAGAGTCTGCCCAACGGCCTGTCAAGACTTCCGTTCCAGGTTGCGATTGGGTACCGCTTATTAGATGGTCGAGTTACACTACGTCCCCGACAGTCCTGAGCATTGTTCTCGCGGGACAGGTCGTGTCTTCGATACGACCAGGCCGTTCAAATAGAGTACCCCGGTCTCAGAGCGTCAGTGCTTGATTCTGTCTCAGAGGACGCTTCTACCCATCAATGCGACGAGATATCAACACTGGTAGGCTTCGTGCACAATGAGGGGAGGGTTGGGTGGTCAATGGAGGCAGGCGCCTACATAGGCTGCCGTAATAAGGGTGCCAACAGAATAGATGTGCCTACGAACCTAGCCCTAGAGATCGCGAGGTATGCTCCTAGTCTACCGGTAAGGATAACGACGTGCACGTACTCTGCTACACCTGGAGATAGAGGTCGAGACCTCGATTGTCCCAGAACCCGAGCCAACGCGATATGCTGTCTTGATATCTATGCCGACCTCGAACAAGAGAACATTGTACCCTTATAGCTCAGGAGCTCTAGATTGTCAATAACTATGTCGTCCACATCAGCGTTGACATCCGGGACCGATTCAAGCGCTAGGATGTTCTTTCAGAGTAGACGACCGCACTCATACGCCCTTTGACAATGCGACCCACCCTGAGTATGCTAAGCTACAACTCGTGGCACCGAAACATCGAGGCTCTGTGGTACGACCTGCCGTGCCTTATATCTGCCTCGTTCATACCAGCCGTATTACTACCCTGCCGAATTATACCCACAATGTCCCAACGTCTACTATCAGCAGTCTCGACAGTTGTCGAGGCCCGCAGCTAGCAGTCCAGAGGTAAGGGTAGGGTTCTGGCTGAGACCCCAGCAGCTAATGCAACCTCCGGTTGGCCTTGTCGGCATGCAATGTGATACCGGGATGGGGTTGGATAGACTCACCTCCACTTTCATCATGGAGTCAGTGTTTCCTGGCCAAGGGCTGGCGTTGGCTTGCTTAGCTCCACCTGGGTACGCCGGTCCTTGATCGGCCATTGGTACCGAGGCAGGCAAGTGACATCCCCAAAGGCATGGACTATGTCTATCAATTCTCGTGATATCGTGCACGAGGTCAAAGGTGATACGGGACTCGGCGCACTTCTCATTATCGTACGGGCCCACAGTCCCTTGCTTCAAGCCCATGCAAGCACTTTAACGGCATGCGAGCACTCTCGTGTACAAAAGCGTGGCAGGGTGTGCTACAACGATGGACGTTGTGTTCAAGTTTCTGCATGATATGGAGACTGTGTTCAAGTGCTTGCATTGTCCACCTCGGATTGATCTGCAACTGCTACCAGACCGCCTCGACCGCCCGAAAGTCTCTTTGCTCGCCGTCCGGGACGAAGCGAGCCTTGACGAGTGATCGGCGGACGTTGGAGAACCTTGCTCTAGCGCAAAGCACGAAGATATATTTACTCACATTTCTTCAGACTCAAAGGAGTTATTTTGGGCACATTTCGCGGCCAGGATAGGTACTGACTCGTCTCGGACTGCATTAGGCTTCAAGGACACAGCCAATTGACTGTAGCCGCTCGGGTTGAGCAGATCTGTGACGGGGATACCTAGCGACGGGTCACGAATCCAGGGACAAAGAGGACCCTTCTTCCGAAGATTGGCGGGTCTCGATTGCCTAGCACGCAGTCTAAGCACGAGATTGAGTCGAGTCGATGATTAGCGCCGGCACCGGGGATGCACAAGCACAACATCTCGTAGCTGATCACACACCGTGCTGTTATAGAAACAAGTGGTAGCGCCCTCGCCCGCGCAGACCGCCCGGCGACCTTCCGTTCTTCTTACGCCGCACGATTGCATAGAGTACACGAACACTGGCAACAGTGGCAACACGGTCGCTGAACGATATTGAATCAACACTCACTAATCGGCGTTGGTCTCCGTCGTGATGCCGGCCATCACTACGACCACGAGGCCTCGGGCGCGAGAGGCAAGGCCCCGAGAGACGAGAGAGGAGTTAACATCAAAGACACAATCGTTCTTCCGATCGTCGACCGCACGGCCACTATCAGAAGCAACAGAAATATTCGACACAGACTTCGAAGATGATAGCGAATTCGACGATGAAGCGAGTCCAAAACGCAGCTTTGACTCAGTAAGCCGTGACCTTTACATGTGGCAGACAGATCGACTAACTTTCTTCTCCAGGATGATAGTAGGCGGCGAAGTCAAACAACGATCTCTTCGTACGACGAGGCGCCAACGCCAAGCTCGAGTCGAAGTCAAAGACAGTTCGAGCTCCGGTTCAAGCCAGTGGAAGGTCCCAAAGGTCCTCATCTCTTCCGAGCATCTCAAACCTCGGTCGAGCTAGACTTCGAATATGCTCTGCAGATGTCGCCTATGCTACCCAAGGAGATTCCTTCACGAACCGAGACCGCCTTCTCCCAAGAAACGATTACGCCCGCAGGCCAGCAACAACACGGAAATCTCTCCATTGATGCCGCGTTAGCTGAGCCTGAGTGTAGCGACAACTATCAGGAGGACTACGTTCGTTTCTGGAGCACGCATCAGGTCGTCGACTGGATGTGTGCCAAGGACATCGATGCTCCCATCATCGATACTTTCGAACTCAACGACATCAACGGTGCTGCTTTGATGGATCTACAGTTCGAGCATCTCAAGGAACTTGACATCCAATCACTGGGCAAACGTCTCACCCTATGGAACGAGATCTGTCAACTTCGTGGTGGAGAGGGTAGCCTGAGCCCACAGTCAACACCATTCCAGGACATCAGCAGACCATGTACCACGCTACCGAATGTATCACCACCCCGGGGTCGTGATGCTAGTCGAGGTCCTGCCGACGGCGACGCCACACCAGTGACTCCTGCCGCTGGTAAGAAGCGACGAGGACGAAAGGCCTCGAAGACTCGGGACGTCGTCACCCCTGCTGAGTCTGTCTCCATCGTCGCCATCGAGCAGCTCATGCCTAAGCCGCACAAGTGCGACAAGGGCGAACGCTGTGGGAAGTGGCGAAGGCAACAGCGCGAGATCAAGCAACTCCAAGATGATCATGGTCTGGGAACCTTCCCGATCAGTCCTCGGAAGGGTGGCCATGTCTTCGTCTTCGGAGATCCTGGCAACGCCGGCACGGCGGCGAACATCATTCCCAACGTCCACAAGCAACAGATCGATGAGTCAGGTACTCTCACATCCGATGTCATTCCTTCTATGGTCGCGTCATCAGATCTACTTGGTCCTGGCCATCTTCCTGAATTTGCCCTGCACGGGCACTACCTGAACCAAATGGAGGCTCGTGACCCGCTAGACAATGTCAGACAGTTCCTAGACTTCCAGCATATGCAGACGTCATGTGATGGCGTACCGACACCACCAGAGGTGGCACAGCCAGGCTCGATCGGACGCTCTGAGTCCGTACCATTGTTTCCTGCACAGCACTACCAGGCATACCCGTCCCTCAACCCACATGTTCGCTCACACACCGCAGCTCCTCGCGAGAACTGCAGGACCCTACCACGACTGGAGATCCCACGAGCGAACAGCGCCGGACCTGAGAAGAATGTACTGATTTCAGCCAACTCTTGCCGCACCGCCTCACCAGCAGACGTCTACCGTCTCGGCACCCCAGCTTCAGAGATGGACATCCCACTCACCGCCATCCCTACCGGCCCCATCGTGCGAGACGCTTCCCAATCCGTGCCTCCGAACATGCAATTCCGACAGCAGTCTCCCCTAGCCCGTTCCCAATCCACCCGGAACTCTCAAACCGACCGCCGTCGCCCCTCTATGGCCCCCAGCACCTCCCTGGGAGCCGTCAAAGAAGGCGAAGTCTACACCCCAGCCTCACGCCCCTCAACCGCTTCCTGCCCCAGTCTTAGCAGCCACCACAGCGCCGACAGCGCCATCAAGCAAACCATCCCGGACCCGTCCCACCACGAACCCAACACGCAGTATTTCGGCTACGGCTCCGACTGCACCCACGCCGGCTGGATGAAGAAACGGCGCACCAAGATGCTACGTCATGAATGGCAAGACGCGCACTTCCGCCTCAAAGGCACGCACCTCGCTATGCACGAGTCGTCGCGTTTGTCCTCGGCAGCTACTGACACTATCAACGTCGAGGACTACGCTGTAGCTTGCTCATCGGTGGCTTCAGGCAACAAACTCAGTGCGGCGATGAAAGCGTTCCATATCAAGAACAGCAGTCCCGAGAAAGCTAAAGGAGAGCACGACCCTACGGCGTTTGCGTTCCAGCTTGTTCCTGCCAAGGATGGAGAGAGGAAAGCATCGGCGAGTGGGAAGACGCATCATTTCTCGGTCAAGAACAAGGATCAGAGAATCGATTGGATGAGGGAGGTGATGCTTGCGAAGGCGCTCAGCAGCAAGGGGAAGGGGTACGATGTGCAGGTTAACGGAGTGCAGCGGTAAAGGGATGGGGGATGGGTTCGGGCTCACGCGCACACACACTCATGCATGCATTGTTATTCTACAGCATTTCAGTCATTATACCCAACTCAGCGACGAAGGATGAAGGAGGAGATGCATCAGGATGGAGGAAGAGGATTTTCGGTTGCCTTGGGCGGCTTCAGGTCGGCGGCGAGAGGTTCGGTAGGTGCGGTAGTATAGTGAGACGAACGATATGAAATGAATGTGAAACCTTCTTAGACGTGATGTGCCTTCTTCAGTGTTTTGCCTTGTCTCGAATGCTGCATTACCGAAGTTCGTTGTCACTGTAGGCGCGCGCGACAGAGTATGGCTTGGGCGGTTGCGAAGGATGATCTGGCACACTTCACGGTTTCACTGCACGTGCTCGGAGCGGTCGAGACCTGGTTACTCGCATGGCTACGTCAGCTTTGTACTTCTGGTGCTGATCAACTAAATAAAGACTTACAGGTCGGTAGGATGTAGGTCAAACTGATGGGTGGAAGGGTTCTCCGAGACAGTAGCAAGCACCAAGCGGCGCTCTGAGACCTCGACACCTTCAGCCCAGCTCCGAGACACTTGCTAACCCTTCTACCCTTCACTTTAGGTAGCAGATCAAGGGGCAGAAAACCGCTCTGAAGCCTTCGTCAATCCAAGCAGAAGGCAGTTATTCCTTCCAGACATTACTTTCATCGTCATCATCTGTACGCATATTACGTATACGTCGGCCGTGTCCTCTCGCCTTTCCAAAAACCCATCACCTCTCCAGTACCTGATATCCATTCCTTGACATTGCCTACCGCGACCTTCGCCAAGCCTGATTGAGTATTACTCCTCTTGTGTCTCGTTCTGCCCGTAAAGCCATTCGATGCAGGCTCCCTGCCCGGAGACACGAAGCTACTCCCTTGCCCTGTCGCATATTCACTACCCATGCTGGGCAGAACATTCTCGCCCGCGCTGAGACTGACGAACAGCGCAAACGGCACGAGCCATACACTCAATCCAAAGAACGACGCCACCTCGGTGAATGAAGGTTGCTGCACCTGCTCATAATAATTATACCTCCCCGTCGACTTCGGCGGCGCACTGAAATGCTGAAACCACAACCAATGATTCGCCAACACCAGCGCACAGCTCACGAGGAACACCGGATCCGTGAGCTTGACGATGGGGAAGCGTCGGAGGTTCTGCATGTAGACGACATGGCTGCCCATGCTAAGGGCGCTGAGGGTCCATGGGAATTTGTCGACCACGGCGAGGAGGAACTGGCAGGCGATGACGACGTAGATCATGCGGGTGAGGACTTTCTTGGCGGGGACGGTGTGTTCTTCGACGATTTCGGAGAGATAGTAGAGCCCGCTGGCGATGGCGAGGGTGAGGAAGAGGAAGCCTAGCACGAGGCCGAGGTAGCCCTATGGTATGATCAGGATTGGGGACTATGTAGATAGGTGAAGAGTACTCACGATCAACGGCAGAATCCACATCGTTTATTTGTTCCCATTTGTTTTCGAAGTGAAGGTGTTGACTGTGATCTTGAACAAGTGTTGATATGTTTTTGCCCCACAGCTCTCACTTGCAGGGTCCGAGGCTTATCTCCGAGCCACGATGTGATCACCTCAGGGACTGTAGTGGCAGCATCTCCAGCTCAGAAACTGAGAACGGGCAGAAAAGCTCACTCTTGAAGTTTTGGATCTTCAGAATAACAGAAAATTGCCTCGTCGATTCTGCCGCTTCTCCAGATGTGTTCCTGCTCAAGCTGCACGCCCGTTAGCGCCTGCCGATCTCAGCCAATAGCTGCGCGTTAAATCTTCTCCAAATCACACTTTTTGGTGTCTGCTTCTGATATTCCAACAATACGAAAATGCCGGACCCGAAGTAAGAGGACGAACTCAGTGGACACCAGGACTACATCCAGTACTAGAAAACTTTCATCCATCATGTCGCGCCCCGAGGATACCCTCCCACCGGATCTCTTCTACAACGATGTCGAATCACGAAAATACACAACCTCCTCCCGGATCCGGTCGATCCAGGCCTCCATGACCAACCGTGCTTTAGAGCTCCTCGACCTACAGCATTCATCCTTCATCCTCGACGTTGGCTGCGGTTCCGGACTCTCAGGCGAAATCCTCACCAACACCGAAGAAGTTGATGGCGGCCCGCACACCTGGGTCGGCATGGACATCAGCTCATCTATGCTCAGTCAAGCTCTAGAGCGTGATGTTGAAGGCGACATGCTACTCGCAGACATTGGGCAAGGTGTCCCGTTCCGACCAGGTTCTTTCGACGCTGCGATCTCCATCAGTGCGATCCAGTGGCTTTGCAACGCCGAATCGACTTCAGAGGAAGACGCTCCGGACAGGAGACTCAAACGCTTCTTTGACGGTCTCTATGCTAGTTTGAAGCGGGGTGGTAAAGCTGTCTGTCAATTCTACCCTAAGAATGCTGCGCAACGGAGTATGATTTCTTCTGCTGCGATCAAGGCAGGCTTCGGCGCTGGTATTCTGGAGGATGATCCGGAGACGAAGAATGTGAAACTGTATCTTGTGCTCACCGTAGGTGGAGGCGATATCACTGGTACGGTGAGCGGGCTGCAGGATGTGGATGTTATGGATGCGAGGCGGAAGGAGAGACAGCGGAATGGGACGCCAGCTGATAAGCAAAAGGGGAGTAAGGCGTGGATTATGCGAAAGAAGGCCCAGCAGGAGGCGAAGGGGAAGGTGGTCAAGAATTCTTCGAAGTATACGGGGAGGAAGAGGAAGATTGCTTTTTGATGAGCTTATTGATGATGGTTGATGCCTCATGAACTCCACGAAGAGGTCTGCATGCGAGGAAGTGGCGATTTGACGCTCAGGGTCACTGGACATGGAAATGTGTAAGTCAACCCTGTAGCATTCAAGATCTACGATCGATATTCTATCTTGGTGCCCGCCATGCACTTACCCGGGCTAACGATACATTTGTAGGGATTAATGTCGTTTGTGATTGACACGTCGCTCACGCATCCTGCAGCCGTATTGATGGACGTGGAACCCGATGTTACTGGGCATCCTGCTCTCCCTCCCCGCGATCATGGCCAACCTCCAACAAATGGTCCCCGCACTACACAGCCCCTGGAGGGCTCTGCGTCTGTCGACCTCCTCTCAAGCGCAACATGCTGGCTCCATATCTCCTCAGTTTTGCATTGAGTGCAGGAACCTGCGACTGGAATCGTCGGACCACAGCTTTCAGCCCGGCCATATTCATCTTTGAGTCTTCGCCGACAACGCACTTGGTTCGTTTCGATGTTGCTATTCGCTTGTGCTGGTGGATTCGCGTTTGACGTCGGTGTGGAGCGACTAAAGATTAATTGGGAGTACGGGAGACATCTTTTGTTCTCAAAAGTGAACATGAAGTCAAGGCTTGGCAACTTCGAAAATCTTATTGAGGACTTCATCCGGCATAGCACGGCCGACTCCACCGCAACCATAATGAAACCTCACTGCATCTTTATGCCCACCGTGTCTGACCGTCCGAGAACAATGCGGGATGTCAATACCCATGGAACAACGTGTGCCAATGAACCACCAGAGAGCACAGCAACGTGGGAGCAGATGCGAGCACAGCAGGTTCGTGCTCGAGTATAACCGGCATGTGTCGTCCTTGTGGACTGTGAGAGACCACCCAAATTACTGATTTGGCAGGTATCCGGCATGGCATACAGCTCTACGTACTCGAAGCACCACTCCCCAGCATGGCCTTCAGCGACTCCAGCCACTTGACTACTCCACGCTGAAGGTGATTGCGCCCATTGTCGACCTCTCCTATCCCACGTCTCCTTTTCAATCGTCAATAGGGCCACCTCGGCTTGTCTCATTGAGCAAGAGGCATCTTCTTTATTTCACATCCCTATTGACACCCATATCGGGTCTCACACTCACTGTCTCCTTGTCCCTCTATACATATGCTCTCGTCCTCGCCAATGCATCGCCTTTCCTCTTTCCTCCCTCACCTACAAGTCATTCCTTAGACTCTGGTTATCCTTATCCTCCCTCCCCATCCCCATCAAAAGGTCCAGGTCAACCGACCTTTCATCGTCCACCTTTTAGCACCAAGCAAACCCAAACAACACAAAAACATATACTCAACCCTCCCTATCGTCGCCACCTAACACAGCAACGATGAGGACCGAAACCATCATCGCAGCCCTGGTGCTGGCCGTCTCCGCCTCCGCCATCCCCGAGGCCGAGCCACTCAAGGCCAAGGGCAGCTGGCACGGCTGGTGCGCCGTCCCCGGCTACTACTGCACTTCCAAGCGCGAGGCCACCCCCCATGAAGTCGGCGCATGCGGTACCCCTGGCAACCCTTGCCATGGCATCAAGCAGGCCGCCCACGGCATCTCGGATGTCCTCTACCAGGCCGGCCGCAAGGACAGCAAGAACTACTGCAACGTCGACGGCGCACCTTGCGACAAGGCGAGCGTGCACATCAACAAGATCGCCGAGAAGGCTCGTGAGGCCTATTCCGACCTCTACGCCCGTGAGGCCGATGCTGTTGCCGAGGCAGCACCGCTCAAGGCTAAGGGAGGATGGCACGGCTGGTGCGCCGTCCCCGGCTACTACTGCACTTCCAAGCGTGACGCCGATGCCAACCAGCGCATCGGATGCCAGAACGACAAGTTCTGCCCGACCGGCGACCGCGAGCACGACCGTGAAGCTCTCGCAGCGCACCGCGGCCGCATCGGCGTGGCAGGCGAGCCCGGCACACCATGGCTCGTAAGCCGTAGCGCCGAGGCAGCGCCGCTCAAGGCCAAGGGTGGATGGCACGGGTGGTGCGCCGTCCCAGGCTACTACTGCACCTCCAAGCGCTCGGTCGAGACCCACCCGACCCGCCCCTTCTGTGCACCCGGCGCACCATGCGTCAGCGCCCACGACGCGCAAACCATCGCCGGCATAATCCACGCCAACGACCCCAGCTTCCTGAAGAAGCAGTGCCAGGAGGCGGGTAACGAGTGCGACACCCTGCAGAACATCAAGAAGGTCTTCCAGGCCATCCACAACGACGTCAAGGTCGGCAACAAGCAGAAGGAGTCCGCTGAGAAGGGCCTCGAGCGCTGCGAAAAGGGCGATTCCAAGTGCTCCATCCTCGCGATGAAGCATGCGACTGATAAGCACAACGGCCACCCCGCTGCGCTCAAGGGCGAGGACGACTGCAACCGTGGTAATGGATACTGCGGTGCTGTCCGCCGCGACTTGGAGGAGCTGGAAGCGATGGTTGATGAGGCTATCGCTGAGGAGTAAACTCGCGCCCTCGCGACGTTCTCCTACCTCCTGCTTTGCGTTCAGAATACCATTAGTCCGTCGTCTATCTGACGGGCTCGCGCACCTTTCGATTCTCGGATGTTGCACCATTGTTTGTACAGGCGGATTTTGATTCTCTTACTTGCGAGATGGCTCCAGTCCTAGGTAGTGTTGATGACCTCGAGGGCTTCTGGGAGCGAGTCGAAGCACAAGCGATACGCTTGCACGGCTAGATAATGATGTGTAGATACTATCGTATCATGGTTCAACGTCAGTCTCGTAACAGTACGTACCCCAAGTCCAGCTCAGCCATCCGTTGAAGTCGTCCTCGTCGGTGAATACAGCTGCAACCGACCGTAGCATTTCGATGTGCTGTTCTAGTGTCATGTCTTGCTCGACCGTCTGTTCACCTCATGCAGATACTCGGCATGTATGTCTGTACAGCCTTGGACAAAGACAGAGGTCATGGCACAGATGCTGCGGATCATTAACACATCATTATGCTAAGTTTCTCATATGTACACAAGAGCATCAAGCCCTGACATAAAACGCAAATGCACCGCGTGAATGCAACCTCTCCTCACTAACGCCACCCACTCATTACGACTTGCGCTTGCGCCAACTCCCAACGGTACTGCACGCACCATCGTCCTCACTGGAACCTCTCCCTCGGCCCACTGCCATGATTATCGAACAGCTCCTCCAAGTACGCACTCGGCGCCCGACTGTTCGGAGCAGTGGTCAAGTCACTCACACTCTGGCCCCCCACCATCAAACTCGAACTACTCGGCTGCGCGTACAAATACGCGGAGTTGCGGTTACTGCCCAGCCCATCTCTACTGCTGGGCGCTCTCAGCCCGTCGCGACTTTGTGCTCGCAATCCGTCCCTACTCTGCGCTCGTAGTCCCATGCTGTCCCGCGAGGCAGACTGGCGGTAGCTGCTCCTCGTTTGAGGAGGCAGACCTGGCGATGCGGGTGGCGAAGGTCCGCTGGTGGCGCTGTACCGGTTCGTGTTACCGTAGCTTCCTGGAGCGAGGTTGCCGCCGATGGCGATGTTGCTATTGCCCCCTGCTGCTTGTGCGGAAGGGGAGGCGTAGTAACCTGAAGGCATGTACGAGCTATTGCGATTGAGATTCTGCGTGGAGTCGCGCTGGCTAACCGCTTGCGCAGTAGGGCTGAAGAACAGATTGCCAGGCGGCGCACCTGTGCCAGTCGAGCTTCGCTCTATAGCACTGTCGCGGAAATGCGGTTTCATGGGCTTGCCGGCGCTGGTGAGGTTATCGAGGGATACGGTGCTTTCGTAAGCAGAGTCTTTGTAGTATCCTCCCTTGCCGCCTGGTCCTGCGCTGGACGCCATACGATTGTAGCCGCCTCCGCTGCTGCCTCCCCAGTATGAGGATGTGGTGCGGCCGCCTTTCTCGGAGGGTCCGCCCATGGAGGCGAGCATTGCTGTGCGCTTGACGCTGCGGTTGACACTCCATGCTACCATGAGACGCCAGAGGATCACGCAGGCGCCTAGGAAGGCGAGAGTGGCGCCTACGGCGATGAAGAAGGTGCCTTGCGGTAGGGAAGACTGTTGCATGAATGGTGCGCCTGCGGTCCAGGGGATTACGAGGGTAGGAATGCCGGCACCAGCGATAGTGGGAATACCGGTGAGATGGATGGCGGCATCGGTGTTCGTGACGGTAGGTGCTGCGAGACCTTGTCGGCTGGTCGATGTGGTGGTGAGATCAGGCGCATTCGTCAAAGCTAAGGTACTGTCCGTTGACCGGCCATCTTGCGTTGTTGTCCGAGCAGTCGTCTGCTGCGTCGTCTGCGCAGTAGTCTCACCAGATGTCGCTGTCGTCTGCGTCGCTGTGCTGAGATTTGGAACTCCACTCAATTGTGCGTGTGTACTGAGCGGTAGAGCAAGCAAGAGCGCAAGCAGTGGTACTGCCTGCCTCCATCGCAACCGTGCCATCCTTCCTGCCGCTCTTGCTGCAGGCCTTTGATATGCGACCGCGTGCTCGTGCTACCAATATGCCTGCTTCCTGCAGAACCAAAACCTGCCAACGTCTTGCTGTTCCCTTCTTTTCTTGTGTTTCCCGTGTCTCCTTCGCTCCTGGTTCGCCTCCTAGATCCTCCCTTTCCCTCCCTAAATTATGCTTCCCAAAGCGAACGACGTGTACAGGCCAACGAGCGAGATGCGAACACTTTCTACTTGCAGCAGTGAATGTCGTGCAAGCAGGGATGTAAATAGAGTGTCAAGTGTTCCCGCGGTGGCACAAAGTCATTGAGACACGCGGCGCATGGACTCTTCTAATAATCCTTGACTTTGCTGTGGCTTACGTTGGCCCGGCGAAAAATGTGGGGTTGTGCATATGGCTTGATAGGTCATCTATCATTGTTTCGCGATATTCGTCTGCTAGTGAATACGATATCAATCCAAGAGAGTGAAAAAGGGCTTCGAAGGACCGAACTCGAAGTTCTCGTGGTAAGATGGCCTTCTCGATCCGTCCGGAGTCAAAGTCGCTTGCAAGCAATACACAAAATGATCACGCTGCTGTACTTCACTTGATATACGCCAACTCCCTCCTATCCCTCCAAGCGGTCGTCGGATTGAACCGCCAGGCACCGTGATATTTCCTGCCAAACGCGTAGTGAATAACATACGGCACAAAGAACGGCACACTCGGGAAGTCGTGCATCCCACCCTCGAAGCTGCGATCCGCCGTCCCGAACACGAGTGGTGCTATGCGCTGGTTGTCCGTGGCCATCAACAACTTCTCGAGCCCCTTGTACGCCTGCCGAACCTTCTCGCTATCGTACTTGTCCAGCGCGCGCAGCGTATCAATCTCATCGTTCAGGTGTCGTGTCAACGGCTCCGCGAAGGCTTCAACGAGACTCCTGAGCTTCTGTCCGTCGTAATCTTCGGGTTTGCACGTCTGTGCGTACTTCTGGAAGTCCTCGAACCCTGGTGTGAAAGCCGCGTGCTGGTCGACGTTCTGCTGCATCAGCCCTTCGACACCGGAAATCTTCTCGATGTTGGGGAAGAAGTTCTCCTCCTCGGCATCGTGATGGTGGTGCATGGATTCGCACCAGCATTGGCAGTAGATCAGGAAGTCTCGTTGTATGGTCTTGTCCTGTGGGAGATGTGTTGATTGGAGGTATATGGAGTTCAAGCCGCGGATTATGCCGTTATGGGCGAGAGCCATTTGTGTTGCGACATAGTATGCTGCGTGAGATGTCTGCAAGTCAAGAGTTAATGCTCAACTTTTGGCAGTGGGATGAGTACTGTACATCTTTCGAGAAGGGCTCGGTAGATATCAGGGAGTACGGCTGGTCTGCCCATTGAGAAGGCATATTTGTTCTGACGACTCTGCGAATATGGTTTGAGATCAAAGTAAAGAGGGTAAGCAGATATTGGAGGGAGGAGATAGGGCAAGAAAGTGAGAGGCAATGAAGGCTCCAGCCCCTCTCGTGGTACTTATACCTGCCGCCTGCCCTCGTATGGACACACGGTGCTACAGTCTTTGTAATCAACATGCTGAGCATGATCCAGTCCCGAAAGACGACGTGATCGCTCTGCGTTCCATAGAGCGTATATGTCGCTTTACACGGGAGGAGCAGTAACATTACCTTGGCTCGGGGTGTCCTCGGCACGAGTGACCGAAAGCGTGCCGAGTTGAAATAGGTGTCGAATGGCCGGGTTCATCCATCTCAGAAGGAAGGAGGTGCAGGCATCTGAGCTCGTGTCGTTGGCGGTGCGATGCCCGGATTGATGTACAATTTCAGCACGAGTTGCTAAGCTTTAGCAAGCATCTTCGGATTTTGAGAAGAAGAGGAAGTTTGAACGAGGAGGAGTGATGTTATGGTTTAGGCTAGGCTCCTTCCCGCAGCGGGATGAGTGGGGGGATTGTGGCGCTTTGATGCAGCTCTTATCTTCAAAAATCGAATTCGATAAACTGCATTTGTTCTGCGACCACCACTATACACCTCGACACAGCCATCATGGGCGTCCAGAAGCGTACTCGCAAGTTCGCGACTACGAAAAGAATCATCTCCTCCCGCGATGACCGCCAGAAGGCCGTCGTTGCAAAGCGCGATGCCGAAGACAAGAAGAAGAAGAAGCAAACCGACTCCAACGAGCTGATCAGATCGATGTGCGTATAGCTTACCTTACATACCTGGCATACTGCGCATACAGCTAACGAAGCCCTTCAGACCACAAGTCCCCTCCTCAATGTTCTTCACCCACAACACCGCCCTCCAACCCCCCTACCAAATCCTCGTCGACACCAACTTCCTCTCCCACACGGTCCACCACAAGCTTCCGCTCCTACCCACCCTCATGGACACCTTGTACGCCACCTGCACGCCCATCATCACCTCCTGCGTGATGGCCGAGTTAGAAAAGCTGGGCCCGAAATACCGGATCGCGCTGCAGATTGCTCGAGATGAGAGGTTCGAGCGGCTACAGTGCGATCATAAGGGCACGTATGCAGATGACTGTATTGTGGATCGGGTGGTCAAGCAGAGGGTTTATCTGGTGGCGACTAACGATCGGGATCTGAAACGGAGGGTGCGGAAGGTGCCTGGGGTGCCGATTTTGAGTGTTGCGAGGGGAAAGTACGTTATTGAGAGGTACGTAACTATGGTGGTGAGGGTCATGGGATAAGTTGACAGAGTGCTAACGTGTGGTGTAGGTTACCTGATGCGCCGGAGAAGTAGATTGAATGAACGAGGGTGATGTGTACACGGGCAAGGACGAGACGAAGCACAGCAAGACATGCTCTCTCACGAACAGAGAGTATTTGAAGGACATGGACACGAAACATGAGCGTGCAGACTCAAAGCTGCAGACGATACGGCTTCGTACAGACGGATTACAGGATCGGGACCTGCAGGTGAGAGATCGATACCACGCCCTTTAGCAATAAGGGGTACTGACGGAAATCTCTTTTTTGTAGATTATCCCTTCCACTATGCTACAGATTGATAAGAATCCAACCGCGCGCACGGTGATCTTATTGGCCCCAATCCCAGGTCCCACAGCTTTTGCAGTGCCATAAGCTGCCCTCAAATACGCCTCAAAGTCGAATGCGTCTATCCGGCCCATCTCACTACAGCCTCAGCGCCTGGAACTATTCCACGACTATTTGCCGTTCTCTACACCGCATTAGCAACCATCCATCTCCATCTCTCGGGTCGTACATGCACGTACCGCTTCCATAATACGACTTATTCAACATCTTTTCCGGCCCAGTCTGCGTATCCACCTTCTGGTCCGCCACCTTCTCATTGAAGTGCACCGTCCCGGCTCCCTTCATCTGCACCTGATTCGACTCGTTGTGCGAGGGGTCGCCTGATTCCCCTGTAAGCCGAATGATAAGTTCGCATGCGTTGTCTTCAAAGTACACCGCATGCGCGGCCGTGAATCGAGTTCCCGCGGACTGGACTTACCTCTCCGTGTCGCGACGGCGGGTGTGTGCGTATTGGTGCCGCCGCCAGCTGAATGGCGGTCGCCTATTTGCTTCATGGCGGGGGTTTCGATGGTGTCACTTACACCCTCACTGTCTTAGCTAGTGATATGGTACAGCCATTGGTGGGAAGCTGGTGTGGTATACGTACGGCAGGATCTGTTTTCTTGTTCGTGGGAAGAGGCCGAGGAAGCATACGCCGCCTACTGCGCCGGCGATGGCTAGGTTGCGTGGACGGGCGATTGACATGGTTGCTTGATGTGTTGTTTCGCGGCAGGAGATCGAGTTCGTGGAAGTGGTTACGATTACTTCGGTTTCGTGGATAGCTGGGCGTAGAACTGGTTGGTGGGAGTGTTGTGAGAATTATTTGGTCGAGTAGTTTAAGTCGTTGAGATTTAGGGAGGAGTCGTAAAGCAGATGCGGTTCAGTAAGACTTCTGCTGCTTAAACTTTTGACGAGCGTAGACTTCGGTCCATCGTCATCGAACTCGATCGCGCTTGCCTGCTTCGGGGTTAGACTGCCGATCGCCGAGCACGCGAGAAAGCTTGTCTTCAAGACCCGAAACGGCTCCTTCTGCCGAGCTCATATCGCAACCAACACACCATCATCACAGAGCAGAGATACCACAGCATGGCTTTCCCAGGCCCAGCCGACATCCTCAGCCTCATCCGGCATACCAGCTAGTGGCTCACCAACAACACCAGCCCAGCAGCCATGGCCACCGACTCCACCCCAGCGCCCGCACGCATCACAGTCCTCATATCAGGCACGGGATCCAACCTCCAGGCCATCATCGACTCCCGCAACACCGCCGCTCTCCCCAATACCGTCATTGTCCGCGTTGTCTCGGACCGTAAGGATGCATACGGGCTCAAGCGTGCCGAAGAGAACGGCGTCCCCACGACTTATCACGGCATCCTACCTTATAAGAAAAAGTACCCGGACGACAGCTCCGAGAAGAAGTTCGAAGAGGCCCGGCGCGCATACGACTCGGACTTAGCGAAGCTGATCCTGATCGATCGGCCTGATATCGTGGTTTGCGCTGGGTTTATGCGTATCTTGACCACGGAGTTCTTGAACCCGGTGAAGGAGAGCTCGATCCCGATCATCAACCTGCATCCGTCTTTGCATGGGGATTTGATCGGTGCGGGGTGTATCAAGCGAGCGTGGAAGGAGTTTGAGGAGGGCAAGAGGAAGAAGACGGGGGTGATGGTGCATTATGTGATTGCGGAGGTTGATATGGGGGAGATGATTCTGCAGCAGGAGGTTGAGATGGAGGGGTGTGTGACGTTGGAGGAGCTTGAGGGGAGGATTCATGGGGTGGAGCATGGGTTGATTGTTGAGGGGACGAGGAGGGTGGTTGAGAAGGGGCGGACGGGGAAGGAGGGAGCTTGAGGGTCGAGGGGGGATGGGTCATGGACTATCGCTCGAACCAGTAGACTTTAACTTCGGTTACACTTTTCGCTGCAGACTGGTTGTGCTGCTCTCGACATTCGATGGTCGCACCTTCCTGGAACGAATCAGCGGCGACGATTTGGGTAACCGCGAAGGACAGCAAAAGTAAGCTTCGGCTATGTGAGATGGCATGTCGACGTCGGCACAGAATGACTGAGAAGTGTCGGACGGCGAGTACTTCGCGCACATAGACCATAAAACTGGAGGATGTGTTGTGACCGTCCGAGTTCGTCCAATTGAATATGGCTACGGATGGAACTGGTACGTCGGAGGACCTGTGTGGCAACACATGTTATGCGCTTCGCTGGAACCGGACCAAATGACTGGATTGAGCACGCGCAAGGATACTGGAAGGACACGGGAGTCGATGTGGAAGTGGTCCGGGGATCAGAAACAAGGAAAGTGACGGAAAGAAGGTTGCAGTCATGGAAAAGCGACTACAATTTGGTCATTCGTGGGAGAAGGCGATACTGTGAGGTGACCACAGTGTACCGTTTCTCATCGAGCCACGCCGAACCGTAAAGAATGAGTCGTGCAAATCGTCTAGCACCATCACTTAGTCCTGGTCGATATGTTCGTCTTATGGCATGTGCCGCACCAGCCTTTGTTACAGGGTTGCTCTTGGTTGCTCGGTGCAACCGCGTACATATTAGCATGTGAAAGGGCTCCACATGTGAATATGTATGTGGCCCATCTTGGGGCTGTGCATTCACGCCTTCACAGAGCACGTTCGTCCATCTCCAGGCAGTATCCGGCGGAGCTCCTCGACATCACCAAAGGAAAGGCAGCACCACACCAAAGGCAGCACCACACCAAAGGCAGCACCACATCAAAGGCATCACCACACAGGCATCACCACACCGAGGGTACCACCCCACCAGAATCACAACCACGCATGGCTCCACCCACACCGGATGCCGCGCTTGCCGCGGCCGAAGTAGCCTTCTACGCAACCACGCTCCTCGTCTCTTTGTTCTACTTCCTCTGCTACCAGAGCCCTCGCTACTGGCGCAGCTACGGGTTTCTCGCCCTCTTCTGCCTCATACAACTAGTAAGCGCCTCGATTGTTCTCGGCTCTGGATCTCAAGTGGCCGCTTCACAAGTGTTCTCCGGATGCGGCACCGGCGTGATCTTGATGGTTCTGGTCGGCTTCCTGTTCAATCTAGACGACTCTCTGGAGCGCACTGCGAAGATACTCAGCGATGTGCTCGCCATCTTCGTCTTATCTCTTATGTTTGGGCTGTTCTTCACATTCGTCGGATCTGTGGTGCTCGCTGACCCGCGGCGCCATGATTCAAAGTCGACCGAACAAGACTATGGATGTGTGGAAGCGGGGAGTGTGCTGTTATTGATTACATATGGTGGCCTCGCTTATTTCGCTGCACGCTTGTACCAGCACAAGCACAACATGGTGCAAGAGGGCCGGAAGCTGGCGAACACCGTTGCGGTCGCGCTGCCATTCCTGCTGATCCCCATCATCCACGCCATGAGCATGGCTTTCTCTCGTGCGGCCAGTATCTTCCAATACCGCCACGTCAACATATACGTTTCGGCATTTATGAGGTTCCTTCCGGAGGCGGTTGTGGTTATTCTGTTCTTGAGTGCCGGACCGATGCGGCAGGAGGCGACTTCGCAGCGAGGAGATCCTGAGGAGGCACCTGGCCGTGCCCCGGTGCACGAAACGGGTGCCAACGAAGCACCCAACATTGAAGCTGTGCATTGCCCTTCGCCATCGCCACCATCATACCAGCGACGTGAGCCGCCACCGCCGTACCAGCAGCAGCCGAGCGCCCTACAGCAGTGGGGCTATCCCCAGGCAAGCTAGCCAGACAACTTTGGAAAGATCACGGGTTCCACAGACATTGAGTGTCAACACTGTACGTTGTGCACGCCATACGACTACACACGACCATCAGCCCTCCGCAGAATGCATCAGAGTGCATGGTACAGCGGTGACGATTGCTCGCGATACCAGACGCCTCAGCTGGTTGCCGGGTGTGGTTGGTGGAAAGTCTGTCAGCACAAATGGTTCAGCGCAAAGAAATGACGAGTGCTGTAATGTCAGGGCAGAAAACTCGTCTCACAATGAAGAAGACCACTTCCTTCTCGCTCCCCTCATGCCTCCCCATCTACCTCTCCACTTCATCGTCTCTCCCGTCAATCATACCAAATAGCATTCATCCCAAACCCAGGCTCCTTAACATCCAAGTGCGCCACTCTCCCAAGCAACTCATCTTTCCAACGATACATCTCCACAAACCCTTTCTCATCATCACACAGTGCGAGCCACTCGTCGCTCCATGGACACGGACTAACAGCGTTCGAGTGCCCACCACTCGTCGGCGTTGGGTTCAGACATATCTGCCTCTCTACTTCACCGTTCTTTCCGAGCTTGAAGGCGGCGATGTAGCCCGTCAAATCTGGGCTGTTGGAGCGGGAGGTGGCGAACAGGTACTCGCCGCTCTGGGAGCAGAAGCAGACGTCCGCGCGGTACATTTTGGGATGGAACTTGGCGAAGTCTGGAGGGATTAGTGGATAGTGCTGGCCGGTGTAGACGGGCATTTGGTTGGATGGGTTGAGAGTGTAGACACAGATGCGATTGCCGGACTCCATGAGGACGTAGAGGTGGGTGTTGGTCTGATCGATCTCGACCCAGCGCGGATGGTCGTCTGCAGAAGGCGCTTCGACGGAGCCGACCAGTGTGAGCTCGCCGGTCTTGTGGTCCTGTTGTCAAGGTGAGCAGACGATAAGATCACTTTGGACTAGCGATCTTCGGCGTAACCTACCTTCTCGTGACACCAAATCTTGTTCGCCCACATGTCAGCAGAGTACAGATACTCTTCTCTCGAGTCAAACACCATCCCGTGGATCGCAGACTTCTCATCCAGCTCGGCATTCTGGATGTTTTTGTCCAAACGGCCATCGGAGTCAACGCTGAACACATTCAGGAAGCCTGCATGGTCATAGAATGGGTTGCCATAGACGTTATATGGCGGGAGCTTGGCTGCCAGGACGAAGATTGCACGGGTCTTGGTATCGGCATCGTTTGCTCGGGCTGGATGTAGGTCAGCAAGTTCCCAAAGGTACCAGCTTCAAAGGCACGAGACGTACAGAGCCCACCAATATCGAACGATGCATGGTAGGAGATCGAAGTTGGGCTCTGCACAGTGTAAGAGCCCCATTTCTTCATGCCCGCGCCGTAGATGTTCTTTCGAGCGTGCTGAGGACGAGGTACTGTTAGTACCTGTTCGTTGATGCAAAGGCTCATGGTCTCCTCGCCAGTGAAAGCTTACGTCGAATGTCATCCATGATATAGGCTCTTTGAATGGGATCCCTGACCGCTTCACCAGCTCCAGTGTACGTTTCTCATCATCGAAGGCAACGGTGAAAATTGCTCCTGGTGGCGTCCTGTTGTCGAAAGTTGGTAAAATCATTTGATCGAGCTGTTTGAGAGACTCACCATGTTCCGATCATAAGATGGTGCTTCATCTTGTCTTCCACGGAACTTCTTCAGGGTGACGGTGCCCGAACGCTCATCATGGCATACTTCAATCGGAGCGTTTTGGTTGGACTTAAGGAAAATAGTAGGGAGAACGATCAACCGTTGATGGTTGCCAAGATGGAGGAAGACTTCACGGATGCCGAACTCGGAAGCAACGAGTAGGTGGGTTCTTCTTGTCGTCTATAACAGCAACAGCAACATCAATACCCGATAAACGTAATTAGTATGCAGGAATTCAAGGATGAAGTCGTTCGATCGTCGATGTCGAGCTAACACAATATCCGCTACTTCTTCCACGAAGTCACGCCAGAGTCGACACCCTTCAACCCTGGATCAACTTCCTATCCCTCTCGAACCCAGCGATGCTCGTCGTCTGCGCCAACCACGGCGCCTCCCTGAACAGCCCTTCCTTCTCCGCCGTAGCGAACAGCTGCTTGAAGTGATCCGTCTGGGTGTGAGAGTCGGCTGCTCCCTTATCCTTGTATCTAACGTCACACCATAACATTAGCATGAGATTTATAGAGGTTCTTTAGACGCAGCTCTCCAGCACGCAAACCCTCGGCGTGACGGTGAAGGAAGCGAAACACTCACGTCTCAACCATAACAAACTTAGGCTCTCCCTCCGGCGTCCCGAGCTGCTCCGTCATGATGTACCGGTAGGTGTCTTTCTCCTCCTTGCTGTGGACGTCTTTGGTCATCTGGAACATGAGTTCCTTGAACTACACGATGGACATAGAACATCAGCACGAATACAGCTTCGCAACATTGCTTCCATCCAGCCCTTCCACTCACCCGATCAACCTTATCAGCCTTTGGAGCCAGAGTGGCGATGATATGGACTTCTTGTGAAGACATCCTGTTATTGAGTATCGAAAAACGTCTGAAGTGTTGTGTTCGTGTCATAACAATCCGATTGACCGGCTTTGGGAGACGCAGTGTTTTATATGACAGCATTTGTCGATTTGGCTTCAATGTACATCATACCTCAGAGCTCCAAACACCTCGGCTTGGAAGCTTCTCGGACTTATGCAACGAACCGCCAGTGGAAGTAGGCTATCGCTCCTGCTGCTGACTGATTCGGGCCATGCTGCCATTGGAGGCAGGTGCCCATGTATGGCCGAAGTTGATCTACGTCCAAGGCAGGAGCGAACCGTGGCCCCATTGAAGAGGACAGGAAGTCTGTTCGGAAGTTGTGGGGATCACGATTTAAGGGCGCAGAACAGAACAGAACAGAACAGCTCCCTGTCAAATGTACTTCGGACTAGCAGTGGAAATGTACACGACAGGTGAGCGCAAGTCAAAGTCCGACGATGGTCGAAAGATGTCGAGGATGCTGCTCGGACGCTGTGTGGGCGGATAATTTATCCGTGAAGCAACAGATGGGTAGCAGCCTGCGCTGCAGTTCTGCAATACATTGATTATAGACGTAGCTCTGTCGTCTAATTCTGCCACTCTGAGCAGTATGATATCTCGTTCCCAGCCCATACTCCTCGCCAGATCGCCATGCATGAATAGCAGCTGTACAGAATGTTGCAGGACGTAAGGACGCTGATGTGCGGTAAAGATGCATCGTGGCGGCTGATACTGGCCACTGATGGCCGATGAAGCAGGAGCCTGCCTTGGTCCGCGCAACGTCGTCGCCTCGATACGTTGTCGCTAGCTCATCGACCGTATGTGAGCCGGAACCGGGCTCATTTGTTGCTATCCGGCTCCGGAATCGTCTCCGATCTATTGTCGTTCACATAAACCGTCCCATTGACAGCAACAGTGATCCCCACAGCAATCGCAACCACCACCCCAAGCACAAACAACGCCAACGCGATCTTCACCCATAGCCTTTGCTTCTTCGTCAACCGCCCCCATCGATCCACAACCGGCCCAACCAGGTTCCCGCAAGTCTGGTTCTGGCGTCTCTTCTTCTTCTCCGCTTTGCGGCTCTCCACTAGCGTCTGCTTCGAAGGCCACATCTTGCACTCCTTGCTGCAGTCGATGCTAACTTTGCTTCCAAAGGGGTGGCGGGTGAGAGGGGTGGAGAGGCCGGTTTCGACATCTTTCTCGTTCACGGGGCCGTTTGCTGTGCTGTTGGCGCGGCTGTGGACGCGCTCGAAGGAGGCGGGGGGGTGTTGGTAGAAGGGGGAGTGGGGTGGGACTCGTCGTTGGTTGGAAGGGTCGTCTGAGAGGTCTTCGCGGGATACTGCGGGTGTGATGGCTGGTGATTCGAGGGAGGGAGGGAGGGTGAGGTCGTCTCGTTTTGTGGGAGGGACGATGCTCGCTCCGAATGTGGTGGAGAGAGCCATTGCTGGATGTCGAGGGGGTGGAGCCGGCAAGTCGAGTGAGGTGGAGGTTTGGTGGAGTAGTGCCCCTTGCGAGCAGACGTTCAAGTGGTGTCGTTCGCAGGAGTCAAGTTTGACGTGTGCCGAGAAGCAGTTCTGTCGATCTGAGGCGAGTGTCGAGGCTGTGTAGTGTCGAAGCAAGGATGTTTAATGCCACTCCCTTCCTACAGCCGTCATGCAACAGGAGGCGGTGGTGGGTTATATGGAGAGCTCCGACCGCAGACTCACGAAGCAGTCACCGAGCAAACAAACGTGAAATCAAGAAGTGTCACAGCACATGGAGGTGGAGTTGAAGATGTAGTCGGTATTCTTGCCATTGAAGCTTCAATCAAATGGGTCGATTGTCCCAACGGCATCGACCGTATCAGGCATGGTCGTGGACACGATCGCGCTTGCTCTTTGTTCGCCAACTTGGCTGGTGCTCGAGCAAAACCCCTGCCGCTTCCAATGCGCGACGCCGTAGAAGGCAGGGACGTGTCTGTTAAGGTTGATAACCCGTAGGAGCCCAGGCCTCGCGGCAAACTAATGCAACGGCAAGGCGCGTCCCAGCCAATGGATCACTGCGCTACCGAAGCAGCGTTTGCAACTTTTGCACTTTGCTCCAACTTCGAGTAAGACCGTGCTTTATCAATCATCACACCCACGACACCGCGCATGGAGGAGACGCGCCCAGATCTCGAGAACGTCGACGGCGATACTGTTCGAGGTGGATGTGGGAACGACGCGTGGCAATGGCGATGGCGAGCTTCCACCACGATAACGTATAGTGTCGTATTTCCCGTGAAACTCTCCCAATCTCTCGAATCTCAGAAGCACAGGGATCAATAACATGGCTTCGCGCAGCCACAACCCGATCGAAGCAGTGGCAGAATGAACTGCCATCTCGTCATCGGTCACATGCAAACAACACAAATAGGAACGACACCGATTTCTGTCGATCGCATATCAGCTCTGGACGACTTGACTCGCTACGACCAGAGGCTACAGCTCCGGTGCTGGCATATCAAAGACGCCACATATTGACCAGGTATGCTAATGAGAACGAATGCATCGCTGGCTTGTGGTATAGTCGAGCTCAACGCTGAAGCACGACTATAGGCCGATTTGACATGATTTGGTACTGTATTGCATTTGGGATGTTATACAACGTCGCCTACGTGGTAAAGTACCTCCGCAGCCAACGACTGCATGTCCTAAGCAGGAACAACGACAGCATCGTCCCCATCCAAGACCACCCCATCCACCTCTCCCTCACGCCTTCATCAACCCAGTCATCATCTTAGGATAACAAAGCAACCTAACAATATCCTGATCATCCGCACAGCTATCATCCCGTCAGCAAACATCCCTCCCCATCTCATCAGCAGCACGCAAGGTGAAGTAGGGTACTCACTTCCGCTCCAAAAACAAACAAATCGCCTGCCCCTCCAACACCATCCGCCGACTCTGCCACCAAACGTTATACTGACACATCTTCCCATACCACCAACTCAACAACAACATCGCCTTCGGATCCTTCCGATGCAGCAGCTCCTTGAACGCCGGCTCCATGTGTCCGATGAAAGACAAAAAGTACATTATCGTGCTGTGATTGCAATCCAACTCCAGCAACCGCGTCAATATCGACGCCGCGGTGTGGTACGGATCTTCTTTATTCACGCTGGAATTGGGGTCGAAATCGTATATCTTAACCAACCACGGATACAGCAGGTCAAGCTCCGGCACCGGGTGCGAATACGGCGCCGGGTCCGTGTGCGCGCTATAGTCGAGCGCTTCCTTCCACACGCTATCCTCGCGCAACGGGTCCACGATCCGCCAGACTTCCTTCTTGCCGTCGCTCATCCTTAGCCAGTCGAGATCTTCCTGGGACGGGGGTTTGAGGGGCCAGGCTTCCTCGGCGCGGGTGGCGGGGATGGAGGCGATGGTCAGACAGCCGAGGATCGCGGCGGCGGACCAGAGGGGGTCGCGTTGGGCGTCGGGGATCGGGGAGCGCAGGATGGCGGAGAAGAGGCCGGTGCCGTGGTACCAGTGGAAAGTCTCTTTTGCGGAGGGTTGCGTGGACCAGGGGTTCGGGGCGGTGATGTGGCGTTTGTGCATTATGACTAGGGTTAGGACTATGTGGAAGAGGTAGGATGTGTGCTTTGCTTCATGTTAGCTGGGGATTCATGGCTGAGTGTGGTGTGGAGGGCTACTTTACCGGTAGCAACACCATGTTCGACACATGAAATCGATACAAATGCACCTAACCACCCAAAAGCCAAAGCATTAGCATCATCTCACACACCGATCTACTCTCCCCCATTAATCAGCGAACGTACCATCTGAGCCGTCCCAATACTATAACAAGTACTATCCGTAAAAAACCTCAACAACTCCACATCCTCCTGCGTCACCGTATACGTCCCTGCAGGAGCATCTTCAGGAGGAGCGTGCAGGTCCCGTTGCTGACCAAGAATCTCATCCGTCCTGAACTGCCACCCCTCAGGCGATAGCGAGTCCTTTGGCAGCTCCGAAGGCGGCGTAGGAGCCGTAGGCGGCGGCTGCGTTAGCAGCGTGAAGGCGCCTTCGCCTGGGAGATGGAGCTCTTCGCCGCCTTCGGCGGTGTTGTAGTTGCAGGTGACGCCGTAGAGGATGCATTTCTGCAGAAGGGTCAGTGAGTGTTCTCAGCCGGTTCGAAGAGACCTGAATGTCCCGGAGCGTGAATGGACTCTCGGAGAACAATTTTGCTTGTCGGTGCTTACCTGACATTGAGGTCTGGATTCGTCGCACTACCATCCCGAGTAGGTAGTTAGCCAAGAGTACATATAGGTCCATGCCTTTCATTTGTCTTGATGATTAATGTGGTAGTATACCTTAACCCGCCTCAACTTGCAATTCCCACACCCCTTCCGGCTCTTCTTATGCGTCTTGCGCTTGCGGCTATCGTCGCCATTGGTTTGGGGCTCCATCGTAGGGCTTGGCTGAGGCTGCCAGATGCTTGCTAGATTAGAATACTTACAGATACTTACGTGACTGACAATGTCGACGATGATGGTGGCGCTTGAAGCGTCGATAATGAAGCTGTTTGATTGGCTGGTCGGATTTAGTGCTAACCCACACTCGTATCTCCATTCTAACCAAAGTCTTCGACAAGATGTCTGCTGTATCGTACACTGTTGATGCCGAACAATCCTTATGTGTTCGAAGAAAGATGGTATCGTCGCAACACCTAATGAACGCCCAAAAATTCTGCTCTTGCTTTCATTTCTCTTCGCCAACCCAACGACACTCAAATCAAAGCTCCACAGTGTCCAACTGGAAGACTTGCACTCCGCCCTCCTCTTCACCAAGATCATTCGACGAATCGCCCAGCCCAAGGTCGGCGTCCTCGTCCTTGATGTCGAGATTTTGATGGCCGAAGAGCTCGTTCAAGCTGCATTGTGCGAACGACGGCCTTGGAGCCGAGGCCTCCGTCGGTCTTTCATGAATGCTTGACAGCGGCGCGCGAGCAGAAGCAGACACCGCTCTCCCCTTCGAATAGCCCAGAGTCGAGTTCGATGCCACCTTGGCTGCTGTGTGGCGAGTATCGCCAGTTGCTGTAAGCGCACTGACCTTCTTGGACTGCAACGCCGATGGAAGTCGAGCTTTTGCTGCGGCTGTCGGTGCAGCGAAGCTTGGTGTGGGTTCGGTGCTTGACAGTGCTGACGCGGCACCTCTAGCCGTCAAGCTCTGTGCTGGCTTCAGAGCAAGGGGATCACGAGTCGTCTTGTGCAACGCCGTCTTTTTCACCACATTCCCCTTCTTCGCCTGCTGCGCCTGCTTCTTCTTCTCATTCAACTCCTCGATCCTCTTCAGCTTCTGCTCGAAGTCGCTGAACTCGTCATCCTCATCATCATCCTTCTTCCTGGCCATGTACTCAGTGTACCATCCACAAGTCAGGTTCTTGCCTTCGAACTGCGGGCACGTCCTGTCAATCGGCCAGTCATCCTCCGGGAGGTCTGGAAGCGGGATCTCACGGGGTGGCATGTACTCGATTTCGCGCTCCTCGTGGTCATCTTGTGTCTCGGGTTCTGCTTCGTGGACTTTGATTTTGGCTCGGCGCATGCGGGGGCTGGTAGGTTGGGCGGATGGTGGAGCCGGTGTTTGGAAGGCTGTCGCTTTGGCGTTGGTGGTCTTGTTGCCGAGGGGGGCTCTGTTGCGAGGGCCTGTACCTCTATCAGCCAACACTGTCAACACCAGTGTTCGTTGTATGGTACATACCTGCTGGTGTCAAGAAGGCACTCTTGTCAACCTTTCCGCCTTTCCCCTCGCCAAACAAGCCATCTTGCTTGCCCTTTCCACCAGTCTTTGCAGCATTCTCGTCGTTGTGCTGTCGGTTGAACGGTGTCTTCGGTGCCTTATTCCCAGGAGTCTTCGGTGCGAGCCCCTTCACGCCTTGGTTCAACGGCTTCGCAGCTGCGGCGGTCTGCTGCGTGTAGATGGCATTCTCCTGGTTCACACGTGCCGCGAACATTTTGTTTGTTCAGTCTTGCTTGTTGTGCCTCACATGCTGTTCGTGCTGTTGAGATCGTGGTGTGTTTCGCTGTTACAGCTTGTCGTGCTGGCCGAAAGCAGCTAAATCCAAACACGCAAGTCGGACCCTCGATGCTTGGCGAGGAAAGTGCGGGCCTTTGGGGCTCCGTGGGCCAACTGCTTGTCTTGCGTGAGCATACAAAGGCAACGACTTTCAACAACATCCACCTTCACCAAGACTTCCAAATCACAGCTCCGCGATCCGAATACCTCATCTTCGAACTGAACAGCAGTGAGAGTGCCACCGCCACCATGGACGCAATCAAGAAGGTAGACCGCCCTCATCCTGCCCCTCAATAAGCGAAACAATGAAACAGCCCACCCCATATCTACAGACAGGCAGCAACACGCACCCCTCCCGACCATGACTCCCCACTAATACAGCCCTCCCACAGCGCATGAACGCCCTCCGCATCGAAGCCGACGAATCCAACGGCAAAGTCGAAGAGCTCCAGACCAAAGTCAAGACCCTCGAGCAGGAGAACCTGCAAAAGGAGCAAGAAATCACCTCCCTCCAACACAAGCGGAGCGTGCTAGAGCAGGAAGTCGAGAAGCTGGAGGAGAAGCACAAGTCGGCCAAGCAGGAGGCGGACGAGAGCGCACAGCACGGCACGCAGAACGAGGGTCTGCAGCGGAAGGTGCAGTTGCTGGAGGAGGAGGCGGAGGGGAATGATAAGACGTTGAGGGAGACTAATGAGAAGTATGTATATCATGTGACCTGCATCTGTGGAGGGGGTGGTATGAACGAGTGCGGCTGACGTGTTTTGTGATAGGCTCCGCCAGACTGATGTCAAGGCCGGCCACTACGAGCGCAAGGTGCAGGCCCTCGAGACGGAGCGCGACCAGTGGGAGCAGAAGTACGAGGAGATGGCGAAGAAGTACTCCGATACGAAGAAGGAGCTCGACGACTTTGTGGCCGAGATTGGTAACATCTAGATTCGACCTGCACAACAACCTTCATCTCCTTGCACCACCTTTCGCCTCGCCCGCTCGTTTGGTCTCTTGTCAGGTTTGCTGATGTGGGTCGTTTGTGTCAAGTTACGCCGACTACCACGGAATCGTTCGGGAAAGCGAGCGGGAAGAAGATGGTGGGTGGAATGGTGAGGTGAGCGGGGTTGGCTTGCTTGGCCTGGCTTGTACGGAGATATGCAGGAGTGTTGATGGCAGGTCGTCTGTACTGGAGAGTCACGAGAGGACGGATAGCACCAAGATGCGAACTAGACCATGCACAATACCCCCTTGAATCAACAAATCAACCACACACCACTCTCCACACACACGATCACGGAACCGGAAACAGCGAACGCTATGAGACTGCTTGAGTTGCATTGCAATTCATTCACCCATCCGCCTAGCCTTCGCCGCGTGATTCTTCGATTTCTGCTTCTGCCTAGTCGCCTGCCGCTCCGCCTTCGTCTCATACCGGAACTTGATCGTCTTCTTCTTCGGCGGCCGCTTCTTCACATCCTTGTTGCTGTTCCTGTAGTCCTTCTTCGGCGCATCCTTATCCACTTCCTCAACCCCAGGCTCGCCCATTGGCTCCACAGTCACGGTGGTGAATTTATCCTCGTCCACAAACTCCTCCTCTGCATCCTGGACCGCTGGGGCAGAAGTCGCTACACCGCCCCAATCAACATTGGCGTCATCCCCCTCCGCGTCGCTAAACTCCTCCTGCTTCCGTAATTCAGCGTTTACTTGCGCGACGTGTTGGGCTAGATCTTCTTTCCTCTGCTCTCGGATCTGTGCTTCAAATCAACACCCTATTCAAAGTGTGGGTTCCGCATGACTTGATGCTTACCTGCCGCCTCTCCTCCACCCTCTCCTCCTTCTCCCGCTTCACCGCCTGCTCGCGCGCATTCTCCTTGCGCTGCAGTTTCCGCTTGTGGAAGCCGGTGAGGTATTCGGTTCGGGCGGCGGGGTCGAAGGTGATTTCGGCGACTTTGCCCACTTTGCCTGGTTTGCTGGTTTTGAGACGTTTGCTTGGGGGCGGCATGGTCGAGGATGTGTGGTGTGGTGGATTGGAAGAGTTGTGAGTTTGAAAAGTTGAAGCATGTGATCGAGAACTTCGGAGGACGGCAAGTTCCGAGCCATCGCCGACGGGTTGACATTGACCAGCTCTATCGCATGTTTCGAGATTGCGATAAAACTGCATCCGAACACAGGAGATCAAGATGTTGCTACCAATACTGACCCCGCTCCTCCTCGCCGCCACCGCCGCGCACGCCTACAAAGACGCCTCCCCCTTCTTCCTCCTCTCTTCGTCACCGTAGGCAACGACCACCTTATAAGCTGGGCACACTCCGTAGACTAACGTATACACAGTCTCCTCGCCGACGCCCCCCTCAAGCGCGCACAAATTGCCCTCGCCTCAGACATCGAGAACCGCTTAATACAGACTCTCGGCCAATGCGATAAGAAATTCTACTACGTCTTCTCACAGGACGGCGTGGCGGCGAACGATCTAAAGGACGATGGCATGCCGAAGTTGCAGAAGAGTCTGAGCGGGGTGGATGGGGAGGGGTTCATTGGGATTCCGGATTTGGTTGCCGATGGGGGGTTGAGGAGTGGGAGTGTGCAGGCGAGGTTGGAGGAGGCGTGTAGTGGGAGGGGGAAGAGGGTGGTGCAGTGTGAGTATATGGTGGAAGACGTCTGTGGGGAGAGTGGAGCTGACGGATTGGTGTAGCGTGGCCAGAAGGCGAGGACGAATACCAGATCGTGGAGATGCAGTTGCCTGAGCTGCCGGCGGAGAAGGAGGCACGATCACAGACTCTGAGAGACACAGGTCCGTGGAACCGTATACTTCGGTCTTCCTCATCTGCTGACTCTGTACAGACGACGCCATCGCAGACACCGTCGCCACAGTCCTAGGAGGCAAAGACGCCTCAGCCGTACTCATCTACCTCACAACGCCACCTCAACCCTCTTCCCACGACAACCATGTCGAGATGGACGACGCGTACCCATCCTCTCCCCACACGGAGCTCAAGCGCGACTTCGACCATCACGCGCGCGCGCAAGACGAGGATATGCAGGCTGGTCTGCCGCTGTTTGAGCGGTATCAGTTTTTGTCACCTCGCAAGTCTGCCCCCAAATCCACGGTATTCGATTCGTACTGACGATGCCTCAGCTCTCTTCATGGGCTTATCAGTGAGCCTACTACTGCTCTTCATCCTGTACATTGGTTTAAGCGCTATCGCTGGATTGGAGGTCAGCTACTTTGCTTTCTCCAAGGAGATGAGTGGACAGGGCGGACATAAGAAGCAGCAATGAGCGTGTGCTTTTCGGTTGGATGGCGGGCGCATGGGCGTTGTGGCTGTATAGTATGTATGAAGTACATTTCATGATACACTGACCGCTCTACCCTCCCTACCGAGCGTGCGTTGACTACACTGTGAGGCTCCCGAGCTGGTGTTGTCTTTGGACCAGGTATGCAGCGCCTTCGAATTTGTGGCTGATGCGTATTCGGCACGCTCGGTCTTCAGCACGCTCGGCTCGACAGGACACGACACTAGTCTTTGCCGTGATCAATAGTCCACTACGCTATCACGCCATCTTTGGAAGCAGGCGATGTGCTTCGGAAACTGGTTGCACTCAAGTACCCTATGGCAACGACTGCACTCCAGCTCCAAAACCATACTCTTTCGTCGACTATTGCTGCTCTCGGCTCTAGCGTCTAGCGGCAATATCATATTCGATCCATAAGGTATGTTCTCTTCCAGCAGCAAGGTTTCCGGCCGTTCTGGAGTGCGTTCCAACAACAATGGGAAGCAAGGGCTGGAGCCGCGACAGCCGCCATTCGCTTACTTTCACCTCATCTCGATCTTGTTGATTCTAATACCAAGGCAGAATGTTGAGCCTCACTATCAACGGGATGTTCATCAGAATAATTGAGAGCGGCGCTGCCATGCAATTGCAGCGTACACGAGCTTCCTACTTGAACGTATCCCAACTTCAGGATCGTCTCTTGTCTCGAGCACGATGTTACCAGTTCTACTACTGGCACTGCCTCTGCTTTCGACAGCTTTCGCACAAGCAGTTTCGTCGTCCGCTGGCACTGCTACTTGCGTCAAGAGAAGCGCCCTACTCTATACTTCCGGGAGCGTCACGTTTTCGCTTTCAGACATTGCCTCACCATCAGCAACGGCGCCGAGTTCATGCCCAACTATCACCGTATCCGCGCCCACGACCGTATATACCTGCAACGCCTCTTCGACGCAAGCAGTACTTGCGAACGACGGGTAGGATGGCCCACAATATGGCAATACTTTAGCCAGCAGCTGACGAAGTACTACACAGATTCGAGGCTGGCAACGTAATACCCTTCTCCACCTCCTCCACCTCGAACGGAGTGTCAGCACGAATCGCTGAAGGTGGCCCAGTCGCGCCAGCCAGCGGATCTAGTTACCTGTGAGTAGACTTCTATCTTCTTATCGATCGTACTAACATCCTTTGCAGGCTCATTACCTACAGCGGAAGCTCGACGACGAGACGATTCCGCCGGCAGTCGCCGGGCACGAGCTACGTGTTGACACAGACCGTGTCCACGATCAGTGGCATTTCCTACACCATCTCCGCGGAGGCATTGGAAGCTGGCAATTCTCCGGACTGTTATGTCCAAATTTGTGCGAATAATGCCTGTGGATCTGTTACGGACCTGACAACCGCCTACCAGCTATATGCGTATTCCTTTATCCCCAGTTCGGGCATCAGTGCAACGATATCGTTGACTTTCACGTGTCAAGGCGCTGGCTATGTCGGTGTCGACAATGTGCGAGTTCCAACCAACAGTAGCTCGAGTGCTGTAAGTGCGGGTCCTACACCATATGCCACGACGACGATCTTCCGGACAAGGACGACCTCCATTGTGCAGAACGGCACTGCTTCAGCGCCCGCCACGCGGACAGTTACCGTACTCTCGCAGCAGTTGATGTCGAGTTGTTCGAGCGCATCCGTTATCACAGTGACCATGGCTGGGAACGCCAGTCAGCCAATGAGATGTCCGACTGTTCCATCTGCCTTGACTGTCACCGAGACAACAGCAGTGTCGAACGATGCATCCACCGATATCGTCTACCGGACTAGCTATATTACATCCGTCGTGACGAGTCTCCAGCAGGGCCCGAACATGACGCAAACGCTTGCCTCTACCGTGACGGTCACTCGACAGCACCGAGCAGCGACCGTCGAGCGGACGGTAACGATGTTCCTGCCGCAGGAGACGCAAACGTTGGAAGAGACGATAAGAGAGACGGCGGCGCAAGCGACGGCGACTTTGGTGGAGACGGTTACTCATACGCCTTACGCTCAAAAAGAAACGACAGTTCAATCTCCGTCCATCGTGGTGGAGACTGTTACCCAGACTCCTTACGCTCAAACAGAGACGACAGTCGAACCTGCGTCGACCTTGGTGGAAACTGTTACTCAAACCCCCTACGCCCAAACAGAGACAGACGTGTACACTTCGTACGAAACCGATACCACTATTGCGACCACCACCGAGATCAACACAGCGACCGAGACAACGGTCCAAACAACCACAGCTGTATGTCTTCCTCTTCTGTACAAAGATGTATGAAGCTAACCCCTAGCAGACCGCGACGAAGCTCTGCGACTCCCATCCGTTGCAGGGTGGAGCCTTCTACGACCTGTCCGACTGGACATACGACGTCGCATACGGAGCCGGCTCATCGTACAACATCGAGACCTCCGGCGGCAACCCGGGATTCTACTTGCAAGACACCTGCGACGCCGCCGCCAGCGGAGGAGATAACTGGCAACAAATAACACAACACGTCAATATCTGCCAGCATCTCCAGTACAACTACACCTTCCAATACCAGTTCCAAGGCGACACGAGCATCAACTCTGACTGCAGCATGACGCTCTGGATCCAAGGCACGCCTATCAGCGGCGTGTACGGCACGTTTCCTCTCGACAGCATCGGCAACCCATCAGGGAACAGTCAGAACGTTGGGAATTGGTATACATACAGTGGGAGCTGGGATTCATCGTATTTCTTCCAAGGGTACGATGACATCGATGTTGCGGTGAGGTTCCATTGCGGAAGCGCCAATGTCATGACATTTGGATTGGATAGCTTCACATGGGTCGGTTCGATCTAGCGATTGAGTTGGAGCACCATATTTCCAGGACGTGATCGCTCTGCTGTTCAGCGAGGCTTGTACAAAACACGAGAGGCGCAGGGTTGGCTTGATGATGTAAGATAAAAATAATACACTCCAAGCTCATTCCGTGCTTCATCTGAGTGTTTGGCCTTAGCAGAACAAAGCCTCATTGTCCCATTCGCGCCTTTTTATTCCTTCGACCTTAGTCTCCCAGGTCTCCCAGCTGTCCTCTCGACATAGCGTGTGTTGCTCTTCAGGTGGCGGCGTGGGCGGTAGAGTCGTCCAGTATCGACATCGCTCCGTGCTCGCTGCTTGAATTTGTGCTTCAATGGGTGGTGTAGTAATCACAGCATACTCGAACGGCACAACAAGCACCCCCGGACCGCTGTACACAACTGTCCTTGTACGCTCCGTCATCACTGGCCCCCAATTATGTCGCCATACCGCCGCGCCTCGCATGAGTTCCATGTTGAGTCTACGCATCACTTCTGCGAACTCATCGACATTCCACCACGCGTCATCGTTTGTGTCAGCACGCTCGATGGTCTCCGCGATGAAGTCTGCGGGAGGCCAGGTGTATGCTTCAGAGAGTTGAAACATTGCTTCGCAGAGCGCGTGGCGGAACGACTGGACTTCATTTCTGGTCATCACGTAGCCGTGTGTAGGCTGAGAGTATCCGAATTTCTGGTGCCAGAGGTCGCGCTCGGTGGCGTTCATGGATGGTTGGGAGAGGAACCGGCCGTTGTCGTGGGATAGAGGGGTGAAGCGATCGGGGTATAGGTCCTTTATCGGTCCAACACGTGGCGCCCACCCGATGCCACCGTCTGATTCCATGTTCGGTGATGCGGCTGGTGAGCGTTGTCGACGTCGTCCGAACGTCCCGGCTGGTGGAAACCTGCGATTCACGGGAGAAGGCGGATTTTCTTGTCTTGTCTCAAGCTGTTCGACGATCGAACTCTGCAGCTTAGACAAGTCTTCGAAAGGGATTGTCGTGGTCTGGCTCAGTTCACGGAGTCGGCGCTCGACGGCGGCTGCGTTCGGCACAGATGTTTCTCTCTGCGCTGACTTGTCGTCCAGCGTAGGCCGGAACCGCCCTCCACGAGCAATGACATTCACCGCTCCCAATGTGGCACCGGAAACAGCTAAATTCAGTAAATCAACGTGCTCCTTCAATTGCTTGCGGTAATCTTCCCACTCGTTCTTCGAGAACATAAAGACAATCCGATTGCCAAATCCCTGCAGTGCGTCGGTCGTTCCGTACTTGTCCAGGGCTATTTCAAGTTCTGTCATGGTATCTTTGATGCATTGGGCCAGGCAGTTGATGGCCACTTGATCCTGCTTTCGTATCACTGAACCTGAATCATTCGGGTTGCAGCACTCGATAGCGTTGTGGATATGTCGGCAGAGTATACCGAGGCTTTGGTAGTCGGCTGGTGCATTGATGCAGTCGAGTGATACTTTGTATGCGAGTTGTGCTACTGCGATGAGGTCGCCTGCGCTGAATGGAATAGCCATCTTTCAACGACAGTGGCTTGTTGGGCTAAAGACGACGGATAATACGGGCCATTGGAAGGAGACATCGTTGAGTCCGTGGAGGAGCCCCAGTTCGGGATCATCCAGCGACGTACCAGCAGCACTACCCGCAGAGTCGCAATCGCCAGCACAACTCTCGGCCATCTCCTCCCCTTCTCCGACGGAGCTCGCGCCGTCCTGCAGCAACAACTGACGCTGCAACGACTTCAACTTCTTCGTGGGTGTGTTGCCACCATTTGGCCAAGCGTACTTCTGCGTGTCGCGCAAGTCGTACGGCGTGAAGGCGAGGGGCGAGAGCATCTGCGTGGACGGCGTGTCCGACTACGACGCTGGCACGGTCGAAGATCTGTTTGGCGACCTCTCGCACATGGGTGATTGGCTGCGCGCCATTCCCGGGCCTGACGTGTCGTGCCAACTCACCTCCGCTGAGCCCGGCGAGTTCAGCTCGGGAAGAGGTCGTTTGACACACCCCCCCAGTCCCTCAGCGAACTTGCCGTCCACGTAGACATCCGTGTGGAGCATCTCATCCACAAACATTCTCCGCTTCTAGTTCGAAGGGTTCGTGGCGTTGAAGGGCGAGTTGGCGTCGGCGAGCTTCGTCTCCTGAACGTGGCGGTCTGAGTGGTCTCGCCGTAGCGGCGAGCGGCGAAGCGGCAACCGGCAATCCGTTTGTATATGCCAATGAGTTGGCGGACTGCAGACAAGTTAGTTGAGGATGCACTCGATAACGAGAAGGGCAGGTGGTCTTACCATGGCCGAGGTGTGAGCAGCAGTCTTCGTGCTGGACGCGGGGAATTACGACGACGGCGATGGTCGACACGCCGCTGGTATACTGGTGTTGTTTTGATTGGTATATACGAGTTTGTTGTGTTGGTATAAATTAAAGGAAAGAAAAGAAAAGACAGAGAAAGCACGGAAAAGAACGCAAGGAAGGATAATGGAAAGTAGGAAGGGATGAAGACGAAGTGGAAGAAAGCTGAAGGGGAAGGGAAGGCGTGATATCAAGATGTAGTGCAAGAGGACGACGAGCTATTTCCAGCTGGCGCGATCTGACTCCGATAGCTGACCTGACACCAATACTTCGGGAACCTGCAGCGAGAGAGATTGCGGTGGCTGGACGGCCGGAATGGTAGGAGATGCACCTACCCGCCTCGATGAAATGCCGCCGCGGACCAAGGACTTTCATTGCACCTCCTATGCCTCTATGGTCCCCGATTCTGGAGGCCACCTTGTCTCAGTCTAAAGCTTCGACCTACCGCACATCGTTGGCCCACACCCCACACCACCACACTCAAAGTGCACCACTCACTGCTTAAGGTTATACCCCTCCCCAATCCCCCTCTGCACCGCCCCCCGTTCCGCCACACGATCAATCCACTTCAACACATGCGGGAACTCCATCTCCCCCTTCTCAAACGTCCGCTCCCACCCCTTGACCCACGGCCACGTCTTCATATCCGCAATACTATACTTGCCCTTCCCTTTCCCGGCAAGATACTCCTTCTCTTGGCCGGAGTACTTCCCACTCAACTGGATCTCTAGAACCCCGAAGACCCGGAGCGTCTCTTTCTTGAACCTGTTGATAGCGTAGGGGATTTTTTCGGGGGCGGCTTTGGTGAAGTGGCTCACTTGGCCTTGGTAGGGCGCGCCGGAGCCGTGCCAGAAGAAGACCCATTGGAGGCATTCGTTGCGCTCGAGGTCGTTTTCGAAGCCGAATTGGTCTTTGGAGTCGTAGGCCCTACAGAAAGACCACTTGGTCAGCAAGGTCTCCGATTGCGAATGCCATGTACCCGTCAGTGCTTACTTGAGGAGGTAGAGGAGTTCGGCGGAGGTTTCCATGACGGCGAAGGGAGGGGATTGGGTGTTGTCTACTAGGACTGGGATGCGGCCTGGACGATGTTAGATGACGAAGCATCATGCTAGCGAGCCATCATGCTAGGAGAGTGGTAATACCGTTGGGGTCAAGCTTCAAGAACCAATCGTTCTTCTGGTCGTTGGTCATGATGTTGATGAGGGTAGTAGTCCACTCGACGCCGTAGGCATCCTTGAGTTCTTCGAGGAAGATCTGGACAGCTGTGATGGGTATCAATATAGTTCCATTGACGATGTAGTGGGTGACGGCATAGCATACCTTGCCCATTCGGCGTATTCATTGTCAACAAGTGCAGGCCCTTCGCATTCTTGACATCATCCGGCGTGCCCTCAAGGTAGAAGTTGGAAGACATGTTGGCGGTTGATCGTTCTTCTTGATACTTTCGTCGACGTAGCCCCACCCGTTCGAGGAAGGATGTTTCAGGGTTGGTGTTGAAATTGAACTTCTTCTGAGAGAAGCAATGTCTTTGCAGGAAAGCTGAAGATTGAGATGGAAGAGAAACAACAGGCAGTGAAGCTCTATATGAAGTTGAATGATGTGATGTCCGATGATAATTACTAATAAAGATGCCCCTCACATTGCTCCTGCATGAAGCCCCGCCATGAACGCGAGCAGCATGTGACAGCTGAATGGCCCCATGGAAGCATCGCTGATTCATTCGGTCTCGGGGTGGTGCCGAAGAAGGTGATGATGTGAAAGCAGAAGCAGAAGTTGAGATGAAGTGAAGCGCAGTAAGATATCGAACTCGGGTCGGCTGGCGGTCCATGCACGAGCGCATGTGAATGCAGATCTGTAACACACGGCGACCTCACCTTCTCAATACTCTCATACCACTACAAAACTACCAACGGAACACAGCATGGCCTCTGCTGACCTCATCACCGACCCGCTCCTCCAATCCGTGCTCCACTCCGCCGCCCAAGCACGCCAGCAAAGCCTGACCATTCTCGACCTGATCGACACCTTCCACGCCTCAGACCAAGACCTCACAACCTCGAAACTCGACCTCTCCAAACAGCAAAAACTCCTCAACGCCCACCTCGCTCAGCTCCGCGCACTCAACCGTAAAGCCGTTCTAGGTGTCCGCAGCACCAAGCAAGGGACCGCCGAAGCGCGGAGCGAGATTGACTCACTACACCTTCAACTCCAGAATCTCTACTATGAACAACGGCATCTACGGGGCGAGATCGCGGCGTGCGAGGACTACAAGCATACGTATACGGATATTCCGATGATCACGACAGAGGAGTTTTTGGCGTTACATCCGGAGCACGGGGAGTCGAGTGAGCACGATTTGACGGTCGCGAGGATTGAGGATGAGCACGCTCAGCGGAAGGCACTGGAGGAGCAGAAACAGGCGCTGGTGAAGCGGAAGGAGGCGCTGGGTAAGGTGGTGGGGGTGAAGAAGGATGAGTTGGGCAGGCTGGATGCTGAGATGGAGAAGTGGGTTGCTGGGCAGGAGGGCGTGAAGAAGATCTTTGAGGTTAGGGATGTGAAGATGGCCGAGGATGGGGAGAAGAGTGCTGGTTGAAAGATGTTCTGCTAGTTGACCTTGAGAACTATCATGATCAGAGGCCATATGAGTTCCAACGCCTTTACATAGTCCAGGTGGCGACCCGCCGGCACCCTGCGAACTTATCGCTCGGGCCGGAACATCACAGACTTCGGCTACGGCATAGCTCAGATTCGATATTCGGCCTGCCGATATTTGGACCTCTGGCTCACCAGGTCAGTCTCCAACTCCACACCCAAATTCCTTACCTTGGCTGAAGTTCAAACAAAGACCCGCCTCACCAAACTCAAATCTTACCTCTATTGTCCGCCCGTCTGGATGACCCTGCCATTGGCCCCCCTCCGGACGGAACCGAGTCCATTCTTTGTCCCACCAACAACGATGGGCGATATTCACAAAAGAGGTCTCGAACGCCTCTCGCCATCGTCGCCCAACCCGGCCAGAATCGCTCAGAATCTCTTTCAGACACGCTCGTTCAGCAATATACAAGTCCTCAACGCCCTGTAATAACGCTACAGCGCTCGCAAGCATCTTTCATCACCACCAACCATGCTGAAGAACCTCACCATCCTCACCGCCCTCCTGGCAACCAGCCAGGCCGTTCTGGCCGTTCCAGCCAGTCCGGAGCTTTATAAGGAGAAACGTGATGTCGTTGTCGTTACGAAGGTCGAGACGGTGGTCAAGTACGCTCACCCTACTGCCAATGCCAACCCGAACAATGCTCCAGGCTGGTTCAAGAACCCTTTCGGCGGCAACAAGCCAGCTGGTCCACAAAAGGGATATCCGCTGCAGAACAATCCCCACCCAACTCAGGGTGATGGGAAAGACAAACCTAAGCCGAAGCCGGTCAAGCGTCCGATAGACAATATGAATGCACCGGGAGGGTATCAGTCGCCTTCGCCATCTCCAGGCGCCGGCAATGGCAACGGCGGAAACGCCACCCCCAAGCCCTCGCCCTCCTCAAAACCCCAACCCGGCTACCCCAACCCCCCAAAACCAGGCACCTTCAACTACAAAAACACCGTCCTCCACCACCACAACATCCACCGCGCCAACCACTCCGCCCCGGCCCTCACCTGGTCAGCAGACCTCGCCTCCACCGCCGCAAAAATCGCCTCCTCCTGCATCTACGGCCACAACACCGCCGTCGACGGCGGCGGCTACGGACAGAACATCGCCGCTGGCACGCCCCCAAACCATATCAGTGACGTTATCACGAATATGTTCTATAACCACGAGGAACCCTACTATGCCGGAAACTACGGGAAGGCTAAACCTGATATGGCTGATTTTGAGCACTGGGGGCAT
>JAABUL010000773.1_pt1 | contig 66198 bp, 62 predicted proteins | sample 5559151 | NCBI WGS metagenome assembly JAABUL01 (sample SAMN10711876, study PRJNA513368) | rock metagenome | isolation source: Antarctica rocks | place: Antarctica: Victoria Land, Pudding Butte sud
CTGTTGCTGAGGAGCCTGATTCTGGGGTGGCTGCTGGTTCTGAGATGGGTATCCCGTATATTGGGGCTGTTGTTGTGGCGCTTGGAAGCCTGGCTGCTGCCCTTGACCATGATAGCCTGTGTACTGTCGCTGAAGTGGAGCACCCTGGAATCCGGTGAGTTGGGGCTGGCCTGGTTGCGAAAAGGAGGATTGCCCGTACTGGGCTGGGCCCGGACGAGCGCTGTTAGCTCCGCCCAGGTAGGAACTCGAACTTGAATACATTAATTACACGCTCAAGGCAAAAGAGAGATAACAATGAAGGTTTGACAAGGGATCGTGTCCAAGCTGACGACGTCTGAAAAACACGCGAAGCTTGGATGCGCTACGGCATTTGATAGGGCTGAATCATTAGCGGCTAAACCAATCAGCCCGAATTGACCTAGAGATTATGAGCTTTGTTCTTTGCTTGGGATTTGGCAAGCATTTTGCATAGCATTGAACTCCCATGATTAAGACCAAAGCTCCGGACTAAATAATACTTCCAAGCCTTTCCGCCTGCTGCATGACGCCACCTCGCCGGCAACACCTAGCAAATGTACCTTGCCCAATAGACCACATGCAATCGGCTGAACCATTCGTAGTCCCCTGGCTCTATGCATCATCGTTCGCCGTTCTTTTCCCTATCAGCCTTTTTCACATCTACCTTACCTCCGTCTCCGACCATCTTCCTCAATTCCCATTCCTTTGTAAATTCGCGGCTCAGTATGCTAAGGTCGTTGACCAGGTCTTTGCAGGATTGCATGAGAGCGGCACGAGGAGTGAGTGTACCATCAGTTTGGATGCGGAGTATAAATTGGCTATGTGGCCAGCCAATATCAGTGAAAATCCTCCCAGAGAAGATCGCTCAGATCTGTTGACCTACCTAACGAGCGGATGGGGTACTTTGTAACCGACGAACGTGACGTGAGGTGACTGCAGTAGTCGCGAACGCAGCATGTTGCCAAGCGTGTGATCTTCTTTGTTGAAGGTGAATATCGATGATGAAGGAATACCTAGGGGGATACCAAACTTTAACAGCCTATTATGCTACACCGGACAAGAACATGATCACATTTAAGCAGCACGTCTCTCCGTTAGGATGGAGCGCTGACTTACGAGTATCTGCCTCCTCAGTAACCTTTTTTTCACCATCTCCCAGTAGAAAGAGCTCGAACCTATCAGCAGTATTATCTTCTGCTCCTGATCCTCCACGCCTCCCAATGCCTAGATAGTTTATGTCCATGCTGGCTGTGTTGCTTGATGGTTTCGACATATGAGAAGTGTTTGAAGTATAAGTTGATTTGGTCAAATTTTTCGAAGGTGCACGAGGAGTGGCCTCTCCACTTGGAGCAATGAGACTAACTGGCGATAGTGGGCTGAAGTTTCCGCTGAAGGCACTGTACGAATGCGAACCAGGCTTACGAGGTGACACCATGATGTTTGTGCTTCGAATGGTGTGCTTGTGGTGAAGGTGGGGGGAGATGAAAATCAATTGACTTGGAGTGTTGTGAAGTGAATCATGTTGTGAAGTGAATCAAGAAAAGAATCAACTTCATAACAGCGAACAAATGTTGAACACAGAGTCCGGGTATGGCTGCTACCATGCCTAGAAAGCTCCTTCCCGTTGGGAATAAATTGAGTATCCTCTCGTCTTAAGCGGTTCATATTGTTTTTCGTGGCATTGAGCCGTCTCTTAATGCGCAGATGCAGAAAAGAATGCTCGATAAGGACTGACCTGTCTGGAGCGTTCGCCATTGCTAGTCTCGTTCTACCCCTGGGTAATACAAAAGCTTTTAATAAGGTCTCCTGCTATTATAAAGCCAAAAGATCGGTCACATATATTTAAGGTGCTAAGCAATTTGATGCTGGCTTCTCCAACATGGACTACGTGTAACCAATTGGACGGAAATGAGGCGCGATACGGTGAAATGTGATTTTCCGTCCACGACAGATTGGCAAATTCATCGGCTGATATATCGACCTGTGCTATGCGCTTTTGGGACTAGTCTGATGATCGCCGAAGCTGACTCTTCATCATCCCTCGATCGTTTGTTTGTGCTGGGCCCTGGGGCATTTGATTTTGGGTGATGCTGACTACAAATTATACACAGGCCAGTTGAGAAGAGTTGAAAATATTACGAAAATGTCTCCCTCCATGAGATCAGCATACTCATGGACTTCCTCTCCGCTAGTCGCCAATGCTCCCATGCGGTTGATAGCACTAGCCCCCCTTGCTGTGGGCGTCTCTCAGGCTGGTGGGCTAGGCTTCATCGCCGCTGGTACCGATGACCGGCATTTGAAGAATGAACTGCAACGAGTAGCCGATATGCTCGAAAGGTCGCCAATTGAAGGCACACCGCCAGATGTGTTGCCCATTGGAGTAGGCTTCATCACCTGGGGTGTGAAACTTCACACGGTCTTGGAGGCTTTCAGCAACCATATTCCAGCTGCGGCTTGGTTATTTGCACCCAACAAGAACGAAGATCTTGTGGAATGGACGCAGAAGATCAGGGCATGCAGCAGAGGGAAGACGAAAATCTGGATACAGATTGGTAGTGTCTCAGATGCTTTGCAAGTGGCCAAAATTTGCCATCCAGATATTCTCGTTGTCCAAGGTGCTGATGCCGGAGGCCACGGACTAGCACAGGGTGCTGGTATCATCAGCTTGCTGCCAGAGGTCGCAGATGCTCTAGAAGAGGGAGGATTGAACGATATCTCCTTGGTAGCAGCAGGAGGTATTGTTGAAGGCAGAGGAACAGCTGCCTGCCTTGCATTGGGAGCGAGTGGAGTGGTGTTAGGCACGCGCTTCTTGGCTAGTTGTGAGGCAAATATCGCAAAGGGATACCAAAATGATGTTCTTAGGGCAAGTGATGGGGGTTTGAACACCGTCAGGACAAGTGTGTACGATCAACTAAGGGGCACTACGGGCTGGCCTAGTAGATTCAATGGAAGGAGTATAATCAATCAAAGTTTTCTGGATGCCCAAAATGGACAATCCACAGCTGAGAACAAGCGGCTATATGAGATGGCTTTGCGAAAGGGTGATCAAGGTTGGGGAACGTATGGAAGGTTGACCGCCTATGCAGGAGCTGGGGTTGGCTTGGTCAAGGAAGTCAAATCTGCCCCAGTCATCGTCGACGAGGTCAGACGAGACGCAATTAAGGTCCTGTCAAGGTTCTCGACGGTCGCCTCGAAATTGTAGTGTAGCTTTCATACTGATCGCACCTGAATAGGTCCTTTGCTAAATGACGGTAAGGCGTCTATGTCCTTGAGTTCTGCTGCACGAGCCTAGCGTCATGCAGAGATACCTTGTTCAAGTTCATAGCCTATAAAATTAGGCGCGAGTCAGATAGGCATGACTGCAATGCTCTTTACCTACTCCTCCAAGCTTCTTTCAAGCTAGCCGATGGATGGTCAATGCTTGAGGAGACCCGCTCAGGAGTCCCACTGTCCAAATATCACGAATCATGCAGCAGCTCCTTCAGGTCCCACTCCGCCCGGAATTAGCTGGTACACGTCAGTCTGTGGATCATAAGCCAAAGGCTCAGAACCATCGTTACCATGCAGATATTGTTCCCATTCAACAAGATCTTTGGCAACTTCGTATTGTTTCCGCTATAGTCGCTAGGAAGGCTGTCAGCACAAGTATCAGCAATTTAGGTTAGTAAGGGCATACAATTCTGTAACATCCTCTAAGACCATGTCTACGTTGCCAATCAGACGTGATCTGACATTAGCAGGGGAATCATACGTACTGACATAATCATCAAAACCAAGCAGTGTGCCCGAAAACTCTGACGATTGTAAGTGCTGCATAGATTATTTTATCGATTCAAGGGAGATTTGCCTTTGTCTCCCTTCATCACAACCCATATCCTTGAGCCAACGCATTTGTCTATCAGCTCTGTTTTTTGGTGTTAGTGATGGTCTTGGAGGGAAATTTTAAGGGATAAATACCGAGTGGCAACAATTGAGACGCCATCGCTGCCAACTGATTTCATGGGTTGAAGGTCGAGGTGGGCGTTTATTACATACCGTGGTACCCTTGTACAGTACGACAATCGCAAGCGGTCTTACAAGCCTTGGCGTCACATTGCGGACTTTAGAACTAGTGTCCAGGCACCGTCGCTCCTGCACCAATCCATTCCAACAATGTCAACGGTTGTGACACAGGTATCGGTCGCATCCCTTGGCTCAATGGGTTGGGAGAAGCATCGATGGGTCATTAGAACTTATGAGCCGGCGTGATGGAGCTCGATGTCTGTCGGTCATGGTCCCTCAAAGACGGCTTGCCTTTAATTTGAGCAGACGCTCTTTTATCATTACAAGTAGCAGGCGAGCAATGTCTACAGGCGCTGCGCAGGGAAACGGCAAAGCTGTACAGAGCTCGAATTCGCCACTCACCTCCGACCGCACATGGAAGTCATCGCAGGGTATTGCTTTCACATCCCCCAAAACCACGACTTGGGGGCCTCAGCATGGTTTCCGATTCTCCAGCTCTAGCCACTCATCGACCGATCCTCGCATACAACCGTTAGACAGCGCAGCAAGGCATTCGCATGATCATGGGACAGCTTTGGTGTTAAGCGCGCATGAAGATATCATCAAGGGAATCACCTTAGGGTTCTCGCAAAACCCCGAGTTTCCCGAACCGTCTTTGTCCCAATCCTTGCCCGGCCTTTCCACGCACAATAACCCTTTTGATCCTCTCCTTAGCATAGCTTCACTAGCCCAAGGTGCTGGGACACCTCGTTCTGATGGTCGAAGCCAATCTCCCAAAGCAAACGACATCCCAAGTACTCCAGCAGCTTCAGGAGACGAACCATTTCGCAGTCCTCTTGGTTTTCATATCCCGAAGGCAAAGTTGCAGAATGCGATGAGCGCTACCCTTCCCAGCCCTTCGGCTTACTGGCAGCACACGCTTTATCGAGGGCCTGGTGGAGACAAAGATACCGTGAAAGTACATTATTGCAAAAACAAGGAGAATACAGAGACAATAGCTCAGCTGTTTCTCGAGGAGGAAGTGATAGGCTTTGACCTTGAGTGGAAGATAAATCCAAAAGACAACAGCATAAAAAAAAATGTAGCTTTGGTCCAGGTAGCCAGTGAGCGGCGGGTTGCTCTTTTCCATCTGGCACGATTTCCCAACGCTGAAGTTGAGAATGACTTTGTCACGCCTTCATTCAAAAAACTCCTGGAATCGCCAGACATCACCAAGGTTGGCGTGAACGTCAAAGGCGATTCCACCCGGCTGAGGAACTTTTTGCATATCGAGTGTCAAGGGCTCTTCGAGCTTAGTCATTTACACAAGTTGGTAAAGTTTGCAGGCGGAGATGTCGAGAATATTAACAAGAAATTGGTGTCCCTCGCGAGCCAAGTTCATGAACATCTCCAACTGCCATTATGGAAGGGCGAGGTACGATCTAGTGACTGGAGCCAGGAATTGAGCTATCGACAAACACAATATGCTGCCTCCGACTCCTATGCTGGGTTTCAACTCTTTCACATGCTTGAAAGCAAGCGACAAGCCATGGATCCTGCGCCTCCACGCCCCGCACACGCAGAATTGAATCTTCCTATTCGACAGGCGAACGGTCAAGATGTAGCAACGGGTGATAATATACCTGAGATTCTTGAAGATTCTGATGAGGACTCTGATCAATGTTCTGAGATCTCGATCGAAGATTTGACCAACGACATTGATACCATCGCCTTGGGCGAACCCTCCGTTCATCTCGATTCAAAGGCCTCACTTCCATCTGCAGGCGAAGCACCAAGTGAAAAGCCAGTCAGCCTTCCACCTTCCCGTGAACTTTCTTCCGCCAATGCTTGGGTCGCGGGATACTCCCAGTTCGCCAAACCCTCCGCCAAACCCGCAGAACTACGCGCATATGCTCTCTGGCAAGAACAAGGCTTCAACATTCCTACAGTGGCAAAGCTGTTACGAGTTCCACCATTGCAGAACACCACAGTCGTGAATTACATCGGCAAGGCCATCTCAAACGAAATGCTTCCCTATGAGTGTGCAAGGATCCCTGAGTTGGAACAGTATGTCGGCGTCTACGGTCTTCCGAATGCATTTCGGAAGAGGCCTAGAGGGATCGGAGGGGAAAAGACGGCAAGTGAAACCAGCCATGAGGCGGGAATTCCAGGCGGAATTCAGGATATGAAGAGCTAGCAAAGCTAAGGGGCACCTACTGTGAGATATGGACAGTGGCAAGATGGAAGGAGCTGTGGGGTTTGGCCTGCTTTCTCCGATTCTACGATATCTACGTCAGGGTAATCTCCGTCCATTACGAAGCCTAGTCATGTGAATACGAATTGATCATGGCACTCCTGGAATTATGCATCTGCGTTTACAGAATTGAATAGATATCGTGGAGGGAGAGCTGATGACCGGCTCTTAGACGTTATTCTCGGTCTTACTTATAACCTTTAGCATATTAATCTATGTTTACCTTAGAGGGGATCCGAGTGCCAAACATTCCGCCCAATTACACTCAGTGCGAGTGGAAAATGTGTGCAGATGGTAAGCTATTGTGCCTTCCTTGGTTGCATGACCTGATACGTAGGACCATCTTGTCCGGCTAGATCGGGTTGTTGATCAATTTTGCATCCTGAACGCGACGTGATTGACACGAATCTTCCGCTCTTCCTGGGCAGCGAAGGCTAAGTACTGATTATCTGGGTGCATTGTTTCCCTCTTTGTGTTGATCGAATAGGACACGATATGATCTCAAATGCGGTAAGTCAAAGCCCCTTTCGAGTCAGCTTTTGCCACGGCTTCAGGTAATCCCAAATCGAGGAAGAGCAACATTTCAATTCGATTTTTAAATTGTCCATGCTTGCATATGGGGTATAAGATATGCTAGATAGTGCATGTAAGCAGATGTATCACACCATGAATCACACCATCCAAGAGGAAATCTGGAGCAAATCAAGATCCAAACAGTTCAACTCTCCATCATCATCAACATATCTCCGATGCTCATGGGAACAGCGCATGTGCCTCGACGACAATCCCGATACTCGTCGGCACCAAGAGTCCTTGCGTGGTTGACATCTCGATCTAATCTAGAGGAAGGCATTGGGCATGCCACCAGCGCTTTTCAAAGTCTTTCATCCAATTACTCAATGGGGAGACTCGACCGAGTACCAAATTACCGAAGCCGAAGCCGAACCCGCTACTACCTGCGTGCCGCTTGTGTGCAACCACTTAGCTTCTATATCCTTGTCAACAGATAGTGGGAAGGAACGTTAGCACTGTTCTTGGAATTAATGCATCCATTGCTTCGTTTTCCCATGTTGTAAGACCATTATGGCTGGGGGAGATTCTTCGAACGTGCAATTGTACGAGACATCTTAGTAATGTTGAGCAATGCAAAACGACTTGGATGGTACAGCTTACTTTATGCATCTTGAACCAAAGTGCCGAGAGCTAAGGCGACAGGCCGGCACGAAGTCGATTATCAAACGCGCGGCAACTGCCGCGTTCTCCTAAATGGATGAAAAAAGTTCCAGCATGTACCTTCCCTTCTGGCACCAATTGGTCCTCCACGCACCGTTTTCGCGCAGCCAAGATGCCAAAATCTGGGTCAGAAGTCTCGGATGACTTTGAGTTCATCGAGACACCTGCTGCCCCAACTCCAGTGGCTCCTCCTGAGGATTTTGGAGTCAGGACTACCACTGTATGTAAAAAGCTGCTCTATTAGAGCTCTCTGGGTTGGAGGAAGACAGCTTGTCGATCATGTGCGATCTCCAATGGCTAATCGGTTTTCATTAGTATCCATCTATCAAGAATGCGCCTCTACCTGCCGACTCTGCCAGCAGTGACAATTTCTCCAACATCCTCCTTGGCACTCTGTTGGCTTTGGGCCCTGCCTATCTGGCACGCCAGGTGAATGGGGGGGTTTTCACCTGGATTTTCCTTGCCGTATTCACCAGCATTCCTATTCTCGCAACATTTTGGTATCTTGCCTCTTCCATATCCCCGCGAAAGAACGAGAAAGCTCGATATCCCGGCCTTCCAGTGGAGCATTACCTCAAATTTCACAAGGAGAGTGATAGAGCAAAGTATCATGGCAAAAGCAAGATACCTATGGAGACTTTCCATGAAATGTACTTCGATGGCGCTGTAGACTTCAAAGGCGATGCATTGGAGGTTATGGAGTATAGGCACGATTGGGCAAACTTCAGGTTCACTATCAGCCTCTTTCGCTTCTTCCTAACTGGCATGATGCCAGAGGTAATCATGCATACCCGGTCTCAAGGTATGCAACCAAAGTTTCAAGAGCTGTCAGCTCAGCACTGACACGCGTAGACGAGGAGCAAGTGCGAGACCACTACGACCGTGGTGATGATTTCTATGGATGGTTTCTCGGACCACGCATGATCTATACTTCGGGCATCATTTCCGATATCAATAAGGAGGAATCTCTCGAACAATTGCAGGACAATAAGCTGGGTATTGTGTGTGAGAAGATCGGCCTCAAACGCGGCGAAAACTTGCTGGATATCGGCTGTGGATGGGGTACGCTTGCTAAATATGCCAGTACGAACTATGGTGCCCGTGTAATTGGGGTAACGCTTGGGAAGAACCAGACAGCTTGGGGAAATAACGCGTTGAGGAAAGTAGGTATCGAGGAGAGCCAAAGCAAGATCTTGTGTATGGACTATCGAGATATCCCGTTACCTCCTGGCGGATACAGCAAAATCACTTGCCTGGAAATGGCTGAGCACGTTGGCGTAAAGTATTTTTCCACTTTTCTGAAACAAGTGTATGATATGTTGGATGATGATGGGGTCTTCTTTTTGCAAATTGCTGGAATCAGGAAGTGCTGGCAATACGAGGATCTGATATGGGGCTTGTTCATGAACAAGTATATTTTCCCTGGAGCGGATGCGTCCACACCTCTTGGATGGTTCGTAGACAAGCTGGAAGGTGCTGGGTTTGAGGTGAAAGGCATTGATACCATCGGCGTTCATTATTCAGCGACTTTATGGAGGTGGTATAGGAATTGGATGGCGAATAAGGAGAAGGTGGAAGCAAAGTATGGGAAAAGGTGGTTCAGAGTAGGCGTTACCCCTTGTGTTTCTGCATACATATCACTCTAACCCCTTCAACAGATTTGGGAATACTTTCTTGCCTATTCAACCATCATCTCACGTCAAGGATCCGCTACCTGTTACCAGATCACCCTTGTTAAGAACATCAACTCCACCCATCGTGTTGAGGGAGTGCCAAATCAATTCGGTCTCTCGGGCGCTTTGGCGGCTTCGAAGGTTGATGCTGCGGCTAACAGTATTGTAGGAGGCCTCGGATATCAAGTCAGGAATGCGCTGAGATCTGAATAAGACGATGAGCATTCGTCTTGGTTAGGGAAAGATTTGAAGCGGTATCTTACCGTTACTTGATCTAGAGCATAGCATCACCGAGGACTTTAGATTTGTTTGGCAATCGTTTTGCACAGGTAAGAGCTTGAAATCTCCTGCGGTATCCTTACAGGGAGTACCATTGCACAGGCGAGAGCCTCCTCGGAGTCATAATTCAGCAATGTATTTCATTGGCCTGCAAGAATCTCGTGGATGCATGGCGGAATATTGTGATTCCATATGCGACCGATCAAAGGGTCCAATGGACTAGCGTCTTCGAATCTCCTTCCTCCGCTTCACCTCACCTCACCACCACCCATACTTTCACCAATCCATGACATATGACTTTGTTACGTATCTGCCCGTTCTATGCAACCTAATTTCCATCAGCACCTTCTCCGTCTCGTCAAGGGCAGCGTTGAGCCGAGAAGGCGTCCAAAATAGAGCGGCCATAGGCCTCACCGACGCCATGGTCGCGGTATCCAAGACGCAGCTAGACTCGTATCCAGAGAATGGCACTGTACGCATCATGCCGGATGCTGCCCATGAGGTGTCCGCTACGCTTCTGCTTACCATAGATGGCCGCAAGGTCTACATTGGCAACATGCGTGAGGTTTTCGATGATCTTGCAAACGTCATGGTGAGACTGGGGACCAAAGTCAGCGATGGATATCCTTCCTCTATCGGGTTTCGTGTCCTTCTACGCACCGACACCCCTAAATCTAGGGACAGTGGCTCAATCAAGGACAATTACCATCTTATGTCCTGCAAATTCAATCCCCAGTGGGGTGAGATCAGCTATAAGCTTGCAACCAAAGTGGACAAGCGAGAGCTCGTCGAGGTACGTCTTTTTCGAGTCAAGGTTCTCTTGGTAGTATCCGTCATAGGCCGCAGGCCTCCCAGCCTCAAATTACTGGTGAATAACGACGCTAAATCCTCTCCCACAGGCACAAACTTTCCCCAAGTCGCTTGAAAAAGACTTGACGGCTGGTACTGACCAAGACCTTTACCGTATGGATTTCATCACTTCAGATACGAACGGCTTCCTCATCTCCTACCACAAACCGGATCTGCGCACATCGAACGGCCAAGTCAAGAACATTGCAAAATTACTGCCATTCATCGCTTACGCGACCAGAACTTCTTTGTTCTTCATAGCAGATAAGCTGTTGATCGAGCATTTGGACAACGCCATCAAGCAGAACTGCATTGGAGCTGTGCCCCCATCATGGAAGACTGCGCTGCCTGACAGCGCGATTCCCAAATGGGGATCGAACGTGCAGACACAAATGGTTGCAGGGTCAACTGACATCTGTAATGTGCTACTTGCTTCTTTGCACGAAAAGCCTCTCCGGGGTACGTCAACCTATGGGTAATTGCAGCTTTCTAATCATCGAATGCTGACTCTGATGTACAGACGGTCGTGGTACCTCGGTTAGTGAGCGCCCCGAGGCCACCCAATTTAGAGACTTCATCCATAAAGCCTATCCAAATATACGGCAAGAGGTTAGCAATAAGGTGTACCCAGTGAGTAAGTTATGGTTTTCTTCCGCGATGCTGCCCTTAAATCCAGATCTCATTGTCTACCGTGAGACATGTCTCAGGAGCCTGAACTTTTGAAATTTGTCGTGTCAGTCATAGGTGTGTATTGATGAGAATACGCTGACTGCGGAGTCACCTAGTGCTCAATGTTGCCGACGGTTGCTACTGTGTTCAACTCCCTTTCGGCGCGTCTATGATCAATCGAGGCAATACTTACGCCGCGATAAATGCGCTGCACGGGTTACTAGCCGCTGGCATAGCATCGGACCATATTGCTATCGTCACGTTGTACCCTACACAGGTAGCAGCCTACCAGGATGCTCTGAATCGGTGCCACAAATACAACCCTGTATCAAGGTACGATCTGGTGCAAGTTGGCCTGCTTGAGGCCTGGGTAGACAAAACTATCGGTGTAGCGATCGTCGATTTGGTCAGGACCTCCAATGCGAGCGGGAACCTCGGGTATCCATCCCAAGTAACTCGACTAAAGGTGCTCCTAACATTGCATCGCAACGGCTTGATCGTTGTTGGGGACAGAGGATGTACGGTCAACTCGCAAGGGAGCGTAACCAGCGCAAAGCTCGACAAAGTGCTTCAATGGTTCGTCGATAACAGCCGCATTGTACGAATGTCAAATTTGGGATTGCCCCAATCTTCAGAATACCAACCATCAACCAATTTCCCATCGACCAACCCAAAACATCCGATAATCCGACAACCAGTATCCTCGTCCTCGCCAATCTCCACCACCAACCCAAGCTTTTCGTCGACCTCATCGAATGCGTCACATAAGCATGCCTCATCGGTGTCTAGTGCTAGCACACTCCGGACAGCTCGTAAATTTGTCGGTATCCCAGGGTTTGAGCATATGAGTATTGACGAACCGGCCAATGAGGATGCTAGAGTTCCTCTCGACGAAGAGAACGAAGCCAAGTCCCTAGCGGCGACACGCATGTCTTTTGTGAGACAAGGATTTGTCAACAGTAGAGGGGCATCTTTCCGTCCTGAAGCCAAACCACTGGCTTCTTCCACCGATGCTGGGTTTGTAAATGCCTCCTATCTACATCAGCCCATGCCGAAAGATGAGGGCGTTGACCATCATCGCAAGCTTGAAGCTGGCCTTACCAGAGATGCAGGGGGATCATTAGGGGAGAATATTACTCCAGGAAATGAGACGAGGAACCAAAAACCGGATTACTTGACTATCGAAGCTCCCACTTGCAAAATCTATGAATCCAAACCATCAAGCATTAAGGAGGTGGCAAGCAAAGGAACAACCCCCTTTAGTCTATCAGCAGCCAGGCCCAAAACCCAGGACCTGACAACTTCGTCAACAGCAATCCCGAATATAGACATCGATGCACGCTTCGAAGCCGTCACTAGGCGCTTCAAGATGGAGTATGGATCTGAGGTATTCCACAAAGTTTTGAAAGAGAGCCGGAGTAAGCTGCCTAAGCTTACGAACCAGAGCTTTACGGAGATGCCGCCGGCTTCTTCATCTGACCTTGGAAATGCTATCTCGAGCGTCGAAATGCCGCTCGAAAGCGCGTCCACGAAGAATGATAAGCCGGTAATGACTACTAAGGAAACTTCGCCTCAGCGACTTCGCTTCAAGCTGGAGGCAGTGTCCCCAATCCAAAAACCTACAGTAGAGTTGCCACCGCATGAGACGACCGTCAAACACCCATCTAACCATCCAACGCGCGCAGCGCTCAAGGAAAACCGGGATATCAAGGACGCATCGACTGGGCCATCACTTACATCTCAATCTGCTGAGAAAGCAAGCAACGGCTTGGCTGACCGGAACCAAGACGCTTTACCTCGCCAAATTGGTAGCGATCCTTCGGCCTTTAATTCAGCGGTTGGCCAAAAAGCAGAACAAAACCCGGATTTTGCAAATTTCTACGCAAAAAAACATCGCGCGATCCAATCCATCTTCGCCAGTATGGCCGATATACCACGAGACCAGTCTGGCGAATACCGACTCTTCGGTCTCCTTGCAAAGGCATTCTTGGACAAGAACGTCGAGGCTTTCGAAGCCACCTACACTCAGCTACTCTGTACGGCTACTATGTTGCAGACTCAGACCTTACGCCGCACATAGAACGCCGCTTGGAATCATAGATACCGGCAATTTGAGATCATGGAGGTGAGGCGTGCGCATTGCTCTCAGGATACGCTTGCAACGTGTTGATGAAGCACAAGAAGATGAATGGGTGGAATAACAGTTAATGAGCAGTTCCCTACGCGCAGTGTTTCCTTATATTGCTTCCACTAGCCCTTTCAAGTCGTCGATGGTACAGTCCTCGACCCGTAAGTTCAGTCTAGCAATGCAATAATTACCTTCCGTGACTCAGAACTCCAATGCATCCTTTGTCAATCTCCCTGCCCCGTACACCTTGAGCCCGTATCTATCATAGTGATAGCCCGCCTCCGCAGTCCTCGATCGGTCGACACCCCGTGTCTGCACTCCCTCGCTCCCACCATCTTTCTCATTGACCCCAACAACCCATCTCCCAACCTCTGCTCCCCTCCCCTACTCAACCTTTCCTCGTCCTATGACCGCTCGCTTGCCCTCTAGACCGCCAGGTATCGACGTCTTCTGGGTTGATTGGATAAGGAAAGCGAAAGTGGAAGGGTTGATGCGGTAAGAGATGTATATGATGGCTTGTACTTGTTAATCACGCTTCTGCTAGATGAGGATGGATGGATAAGAGGGTTGGGGGTGATGGTGGGTTTTGATTAGGTTGCGGTATTGAATTTGGCGAGGGAGATTTTGGAAGTGGGTGGTGTTGATGGGGAAAGTCAATTGTGACATTGAATTCCTAGAGAGGGGGCTACGGTGTCGGTGAGAGTTTTGAAGCGTGGTGGAGGGGGTTTGAGGATAGATGCTCGGCGTGAGGGTTTGAGGTGGGAGGATTCTGCATGTGAGAGGTGGGTGGAGATTTTAGAGGGTGGATGGCAATGTCATAGCTATGTAATGGGCTATGTAATGAGAGCGTTTTTGATGGTGGTAGCGTTTCTCCATTGGTGAAGGACACACCTTTTTTTTGATACGGAGGGGCATCTTACGTCCAGCTTTTTGAGCGTGGACGCGTACAGTGGTACTTTTTGAGGCATGGACTGATGCTCCACCGTTGCTAGTCATATCGGAGAGCGGCAGATTTCGTGTTGTGCTGTACGGCGGCGAGCTGCATGGAAGATTGATATAGTGCCTACCAGATATGTCAGATGGATCCGCGAATAGCGTCGTTGGTGTTTGAGATGCTGAGGGATGCCTCCGTGACGAAGATATTGGAGCTTCGGCTATGGAATGCAAGCTAGACCCGAATGCAGTGGTAGGATGTCTACGTAAAATGTCTTAAGTCTTTGTAAACCACACACAAGTCTTTGAAAGACTCTGCCTCCTGTAGCTCCTGTGTATATTCTCGATAGGCAACCGGTGATAGTGATCCCGCGCACAACAGGCCAGAGCGGTGCTCCTGTGTTTCGGGCCGGCTGGCTGTCCATTATATCTAATGGTTAACTGTATTCCAATGGCTATGGGCGGCAGAGCAATGGCATGGCAGCGGCGATGACACCGCGGCAGAGGAGCTAAGACGTCTCTAATCAGAGTAGTTGAGCTGTTAGATTTGGCTTCTATTACGCGTACACCCTATCCTTGTACGCGTACACCCCGTCCCTGTAGGCGTACACCCCCTTCCTTGCTAGGCTTAGCGCCCGCTTAGCGGGGTAATCTTCCGGGGGCCTGGGCCTGGGGGGCTACTGCCCAGGGACAATGTTGGGGTCACGCCCGGGGCGCTGCTTCCCATTGCCAACGCTGGGGCTGCGTCCGGGGGACTGCTTCCCATTGACAACGTTGGGGGTGCGCCCGGGGGCTGCTCCTCGTTGCCGGGGGCTGCTTACCATTACCAACGTTGGGGGTGCGCCCGGGTCCCTGCTCCTCGTTGCCAACGTTAGGGGTGCGGCCGGGGGGCTGCTTCCCATTGCCAACGTTGGGGGTGCGCCCTGGGGGCTGCTTCCGGGCAAGGTCACCCCCGGAAGGCTCCCCCGCTAAGCGGGCGCTAAGCCTAGCAAGGAAGGGGGTGTACGCCTACAGGGACGAGGTGTACGCGTACAAGGACGGGGTGTACGCGTAATAGAAGCCTAGATTTACTATCAGCTAGCATTTCGCTTGTATTGGGTCTCGGGACGCTAGCTTCTTACCTGATCAATATTTGATCTAAGGCCCCCAGGTGCAGTGTAACAACGATTTTATTCACATTTGAATATATATTCGAATATGAATATGGTAGTAGGATGTTCGAATATGAATACGCTTTTTTAGGATATTCGAATAATATTCGAATAAATCTAAAGATGGATATATACTAAAAATAGTATATATTCTTAATATATTTAGGTAGATTATATAATAAATTACTATTTATAGTTTAGACTAGCTTACTAAGCGTAGTTTTATTACTAATCCTTAGAATTCTATAAGGAGTACTATTAATAGAAATATTCGAATATATATTCGGACATATTCGAATATGAATATTAGGGTAGCTTATTCGAATATCAATGAATTTGTTACACTGCCCAGGTGAAACACTATCCATTGTGCAGGGGCAATGATCGTGTGAGATGTTTTGGCCAAAACTGATAGTTGCTCATCAAAGTGGTGCAATGCAACAAAGAGAGCAGGAAGGTCATGAGACAATCCGAACAATGGTATAGTTCAGGAAAGATTGACCCTGACGGACTGGGAAGTATATAGACTTCAGTGAGCGATGTGATCGCCAGATTGTATCGGCGATATCTGCGGAGAATCTCACTTGGTTGATCAGAAAATCGCATAGAGGTACCGAATTGTTATTGCAGGGTGCAAAAGATAGCCATAGCTACTTCGCGATGTTGTTCTACACATCGAACAATAGACGCTTTTTACGAATTTTGGAACAGCATCGACGGTACCACCACGAACATCGTAGAGTAGTTCCCTTGTGTGAGAGTCCTTCCCGCCTGAGACAGATTTGGATGTTTGGGTCTCCGAGACAAGTCGGCAGCAGAGAAATTGCCGATGGTACTAGTTCCCAAACAAGCAGTTGGCGACTCCACCGAGCCGATATTGGACAGGAGCGAAGACACGGAGTGCATACATACCGCATCAGATGTTCTATGTCAGACCTCCGCTGCGATCTAGTAAGCCTTTGAACATGCTGTGGTCGCAAACTCGCCTGCATTGAGGAATCGCTCCATTTCGAGAGGCACTGTGAGACGTTGTTGCCGCGGCTACGGAGTTACAGAATGTTGATCAAACTCCGTTTTGCCTTTATGCGGCCCCCATTGTGTGGTCAACTTGGGGCCTTTAAAGTGGGTCTGATACCGGAGGCGGCATAGTCTCGCTCGCTCTAGCTCCTCTCCTGACCTAAGATAGCAACTGGCTTCGCATTGACAAGGGTGGTTTGGTCTGGACAGAGAACAATCATTGGAGATTCTGAGGCGTCTGGCTCAGGAGAAGGAAGTGCACCGAAGTGGTACGCGGCAGATGTCACTCTTTACTACGTTGGAGCGAATGGTGGAGCGAATGGCGGAGTGAACGGTGGAGATTTCTTTCTCAAACCAGTCAAAGTCCACTTCAGCCACCAAAGGCCCCCAAACGATAGAGCCGCTTGAGCCTATTTCTGTAACCCCTGACTGCACTTCCCCCTGACGCTAGGGTGAATGCGAGCAAGATCAGCCCTGGAGGATCCGGTACGATGCTTGGCAGGGCAAGCACGGGTTCTTCACGTTCTTAACCGCGCTCTATTTACCGTGCATGATTATTCAGCCAGCTTCTCGATCATGTCAGAGAGGCTGACCGTCACCTCACCTTGACCCTCATACCACCCAACGAAGACGCGGTGAGTTACAAGGTCCTCCTTTTTGGCCGTGTGTTATCCAGCGCGCCGTAGCCAGGGGCCCATGTCATCACGCAATGAATCTCGATAGATAGCTAGATAGAGTTGGGCGAACCCCTATTCGCAATCCGATGGACTACTATTTTGGTGGTCGATCACTGATGAGCGGCTAGCCTGCATACAGGAAGGACGCAGGACGCTGCAGGACACTGCAGGGAGCCCATGCGAGGCCTGCAGCAGGGATGTTGATACCAATCGTCGCCCTAGAGAGCGCGGCTGGGAGCCACAACAAACCTCACACCAACCACGACCAACGACAACCGGCCTCCTCACAAGTCAAGAGGCCGCTACTCCTTCGGCATGGCTAGCTTCACTACCTCTTACCAACATGGCAACCACGCTTACCAGTCTTGGCTCCTGAAGAATACGGGCTGTGCTTTGTCCTCCTCCGCCTAATTTCCCCTGCCTTTGCCTACAACTCCAACGACCCCCCCCCATCATGCCCACTCCCCAGCCTTTCCTTTCCTACTGCCCACTCTCTCTAACATCTTTGCGCCCTGCCGACTCCTTCCAGGCAGTCTTTCTGAGCATTTTCCCTACTTTCTTTAATACTTGTAATCTTTCTCCTGCTGAATAGTTTCACCCTAATTCGGACGTTGTGCCCATATCCAACTTGTGTGCCCTCGCCGTGTTGTGTCTGGAGAATTGAAGACCATCGTTCCAGAGACCTTTACACTCGCTTCGAGACCAACCTGCCTCAGGGCGACCAATTAATACACCACACTCGCAATGCAGTCCCACATCATTCGCCTATTGGCGATCGCATCTCTTCTTTCCCGGCTCGCCAATGCCAGACTGATACCGGAAAACATCGTCAAAAATCCAGGCATGGTAACTGCTCCTGTGTCTGCCCCGGTAGCCGTGGCGAATACCGTGGCGGACATCAAGTCGTCATTTACCGATAAAGGCAACTTGAACACCGAGGGTATATCTACTCTTGATGGTATACCACTCGATGCCATTCCAGAAGGACGTTCCGCCCAGTCCCTGATGGCCGCTGCTATCACTCCGGGAGCAGACTGGATCGCGACAGCTGACAGCTCTCAACCCGGCTACCCTGCATCCAACGTCCTCGACGGCAATGTCAACAGCTTCTGGCACACTCCGTTCGGTGCAACCGGCAACGCTCTCCCCCATTACCTCACTATCGATATGAGGACGACACAGACGGGAGTAAACCAAGTTGCCTACATTCCACGCCAGGACGGGTCGAGCAATGGCAACATAGGCGAGCACATCATTGACACTAGCGTAGATGGCGTAACTTGGAATACACCATCCGCTCTTGGTACATATCAGGACAGCGCCTCGACTAAGACGACCTTTTTCGAGGCCATCAATTGTCGCTTCGTGCGATTGAGGGCCCTGACAGAAGCAGGTGGTCGCGGCCCATGGACCAGCGTCGCAAGTCTCAGCATCTTCACGGCCACTGCAGATCAAGCCGTCGTCAATCATAATTATCAAGGAGAGTGGTCGCCAACGATCGATTTTCCCCTCGTGCCCGTTTCCATGGCTCTCGAACATGACACCGGAAATGTGCTCGTGTGGTCATCATATGCGGCTAGTACCTTTGGTGGTAGCAATGGCGGCAACACTTTAACAGCCACCTACAATCCAATGACTGGGATCGTTTCTCAGCGGAATGTGCAAAACACAGACCACGACATGTTCTGCGAAGGTCTGTCCATAGACGCTACTGGTCGGTTCATTGCCACTGGTGGTAACAATGCCCCCAAGACGAGCATCTACAGCCCGAGGTATGATGCTTGGACAGCCCAGGCCGAGATGAATATTCCTCGCGGCTACCAATCGATGGCTACGCTCTCCAACGGCAATGCGTTCACCATTGGCGGCTCATGGTCAGGCGGAGACACTGTCCCCAAGAATGGCGAAGTCTTCAGCCCAACCGCAAATACATGGACCCTTCTCAACGGCGCCCCAGTCGCTCCCATGCTTACAGCTGATCAACAAGGCGTTTACCGCGCTGACAACCATGGCTGGCTCTTCGGCTGGAAAGCTGGCACGGTCTTCCAGGCCGGTCCCAGCAGGGCTATGAACTGGTATGGCACCGCGGGAGCTGGCAGTACCACTCCTGCTGGACCTCGTGGTGACGACACGGACGCCATGTGCGGTAATGCAGTCATGTACGATGCCGCTGCCGGCAAAATTCTTGCCGTTGGCGGCGCAACAAGCTACCAGGGCGTCGATGCTACCGCTAATGCGCACATAATCTCCATCAACGCCCCTACTGTTCCAGTCTCCGTCCAGACCATCAACCCTATGTGGTTTCCACGTATTTTTGCCAACGCTGTTGTCCTGCCAAATGGCCAGGTGTTCATTACCGGCGGCCAAACCCACGGTCAACCATTCTCTGACGATACTGCCCACCTTCAGCCTGAAATCTGGGACCCCGTTTCTACCCGCTTCATCAAGGTGCAGCAACAGACTGTTCCTCGCACCTACCACTCTACGGCCATTCTGATGCCTGACGCCACCGTCCTCAGTGGCGGAGGTGGCCTTTGCGGTGCATGTGCTACAAACCATTATGACGCTCAAGTCTTCACCCCCCCATATCTCTTCAATGCCCAAGGCATCCTCCTCACGGATGCCCAACGCCCACAAATCAAATCCGCCCCCCAATATATGTATATCACCACTCCTGCGTCTACTTTGACAGTCCAGGCCGATAAACCAGGGTATTCTTGGTCGATCATCAGGCTGGGCTCAACCACCCACACCGTCAATACTGATCAGCGACGTATTCCTCTCTATGGCCCTAGTCAGGCTGGAAATAATTTATATACCTACAGCCTTTCTCTTCCTACAGACCCAGGAATCATGATACCAGGTTACTACATGGTGTTTGCCATGAACGCGGCGGGTGTTCCCTCCCGGGCCAAATACGTCCTTGCCCCAGTACCGTAGGCGCACCATATCAGGAAGAGAGACGTCATTGGAACTGTACAGGCACGTTTGGGAATGCAAGCCTTCGCTGGACATATCATGGCTTGGCTAGGGGCTTTGTATTTATAATGGCGCGGCCACATAGCGTCTGACGTCTGGGATATACATTGCAATTTGCTTGGAATAGAGCAAATCTGCTTGAGCTTGGGGCTCATTTTCTTTTCGCATGCGGCAGGTAAATATATTACGGATGGCTTTATGACACTTATCAAGTATAATCATTATCAGAACAATCAAAAGTCAAGAGCTATTATTTCCACAAAATTCGTTTGTCTGAATAAGCGCCTATCGAGTGAAGGTTCAACTCCGGAGGTTTGATTAATTGAATGCTGATATTGGCTGTTGGTCGGTACGTTGGAATGAACGGCTGGAACATTGGGAGTTGCAGATGTCATTGATTCGTGTCCTTTGCTACTACGCAACGATTTGCTCTATACTTCACCCGACCGTCATATTCGCCATGGGGTTTCCAAATGCGCTTTTTTTTAATGACCAATGATGACCCTTTGTCAGGATTCCGCGATGCTCTTTGTGGAGATACGCGGCTTTGTACGCGAGACCTACGCCACCATGATGGGCGAAGTGAATGGACTGGGTTTCTCTCCTTCCTGACTGTGCCGCCGAGTGACTTTTGCAAGACACTGGGCTTCGGTCACTTTGCGAGGGAGTGATCGAAGGATCGGTATTGTCTTGCGGAGCGGTGGTGAAGGTCGAGTGACCTCCAAGGGTCAGATGAGCATGATCCAAAAGGTGGTGATCCCTCGTCCTCCAATGCTCTTTCCTCTGCCATACAGATCTGTGCAACAACGCCGAGCTGCTCGGGCCGAATTGCTGACGTACAAAAGACAAGTCCCTTAGTATTAAATATATTCGTATGATATGGTGTATCGCGTTGAAGGGGTAGCACATCGCCTGTTGAATAGGCTGGTTTATGCATCCCCATTGACCTTCCCTTAAAGGAGGGGCAACTCTAGGGAAGAATCACGAAGCACGTCCATCTTTACTTCTCTGGAGCATCAGGAAGCCTTTCGATGACATACTTTCCCCTCGCAACACTCATGATCCTAGAAGACATGTCAGCATTCCAGAGAGCATGATCGCCTAGCGAACTTACGGGACACCTGGTATTTTGCGGATCCTCCGTTTGAGGTCCCTGTCATTCGTAGCCACAATGTATATCTTGTGTTTCATGACCCTGTCTACCAAGCAGTCATCCGCGTATACTCCTTTGTGATCACATTTTAACCTCTGAGGGTTTGCACGGAAGTCAGCGCATGTTTCCTTGATGGTTTGCAATTTGAATCGTGAAATATAAGTGCTCACCTCAAACCGTTCGTCTCTGATAATGATTGCCAGTCAGTGATTGTCTTTTGCCGAGAATTTCTTGAATCTGACGACATGATTGAAAATCGATTCCTCTGGTGTGAAACCCAAATCTTGCAATAGAACATGAAATTCTTGGCTGGACAACTTTACCTTGCTATGCGCAGTGCAATGCGATATTTAGCACCCAACTTCTCCAATTCTGCCATCACACAGTCTGTAATAATGGGCGTAACCTTGGCATACAAGCAGTCCATCTGCGAGAGTCAGAGAAATGCAGTCACGACCGAGAGCAGAAGGTAATACCATTGTCGTAAGCATCTCAAGCTTATTCTGAACGGTACTACAAACAGTAATAAATGAGTATTCTTGAAACTTTGACAAGAGGTCTCGGCCTAGTAGATCAAGGTCTTTAATACTGACTGCGAGAGAAAACTGGTGAGAGTTAGTGAACACGATTTCTGATATTAGAGTGCAACTTGCGTACTTGGTATCAACGAGGACCGAATAGGGAGGCACCTGCAATTGTTAGGATCCGTATAATTCATCGAGAATCGACCTATGTTCGAAATAGACTGACCAATGCGGTATTGTATTGGAAGAACAGCGATGATGAGACTTGAGGTCTGGAACAGTTGAGAAAGAGCCACTGCTATGACCTGATGGGAGCGTACATCTCTCGAACCACTTCATTCTTTTCCTTTCGCTTGCCTTCTATCTCGCCCTTATTTTGATTCTTCTTCCTAAGAGAGTGATCAGCTGCTGAGGCCGAGACTAGTAGAGCCCACTCCAAAAACGCACAATCTTGAGTCTCTTTGTCCAATAATCCTCTTGACCTAGACATTTTCTCAACTAAAAAGGCCTCATGTAAAAGGGATGGGTAGACATACCTGTGCAAATTTCCTTGTTCTCTTCTGGACTGTCATCGTGGAGCTGAAATTATATGATCGATGATGCACTACTATGGGGATATTTCAAAACTTATTTGCTCGGAGTTAAGCATTTCAGCTGTTGGCTATTTATGTTTTTGAGCTTGGTTGCCCCACGCCATCCCTGCAGCTGCCTAGCGCCTATCGGCTAGCGGGCGAAAGAACCTGGAATCAAAACACCAAACTCCCTGTTCACTCACTTGCATATTCAAGCTCTGCGTCCGAAAGACATCATTGTGCACTCTTTCGCATTGCTTATACACTCGCTGTGTGACACTCAGCTCCAAAAGGTATCCTCGTCTTTGCCCGTTCTTCTACTGCCTTACGCAACAAAGGATTTGTCGAGACAGGGGGCGCCTTCCCTCGGACCTCCCAATACACATCATCTCCTCGACGATTTCGTTCTGCCAGCACATAACACAGAGCATTTATCGCCGACGTATTTAGATTGTGTTCTTGAAAAGAGGAGGGTAGGCTCTGGGGGGCCAAGAAATACCAGTTGCTGGGTTTAGTACACAGCCTTGCGGGGAGGAAAGAACAAGATGCGGCTCCCACGAAGGCTTCAACACCTCTCTATGCCTCTGCTCTGCTCTATTATCCTAATCGCCTCTCATGCAACAGCGCAAAACCTACCAAAACTGCCTAATGGCGGTAGTGTCGTGGCGGCGACTACTGAGGCAGCGGCGACTACGAAAGCTGTTGCTACGAGTAAAACACAAGAGACTAGTTCACAGACTACCGTCAAGGCCACAAAGACTTCTGAGAACTCTGCGAAAACCACTTCAACCGATGCCTTGGCTGTCTCAGGCTTCCCAAAACTCGCACAGGACAACTACCCGGCTCCGACGGTACCGCCCACGGACAATGCGCCTTTCATGCAAAAGTCAAATCTTCCAGAAGGCACTGTCTTCATATGTGTTGGTGCCGCTCTCGGGTTCATTGGCTTCCTCGTCCTGGCCTGGCGCGGTCTTGTTGCTTGGTCATTGCATCGATCCGTGAGGAAAGCAGCGATAGCGCAATCTGCAAAATACGCTCGTGTCGGGAAATCAGGAGCAAGTTCTGGCAAGACAAAGAGCCCCTACTTCACTCCTGGACCCGGATCAACATTGAGTCTGGATCAATTGGGAGCAATGGGCCCCGGTGGGAAACGAGGACCCAAGCATCAATCAGGGCATGGAAGCCTGTTTTTCTCGCCGACAGCAGGTACAAGCATGCAAACGCCAAGCAACAGGGGTTCTGGCTATCTGCCTGCTGGCTACTACGCCGCTGGTAATTCTGCACCCGGTGGCGGATCGGGGATGACCCACCTTGGTGGTGGAAGTGGAGGAATCGGGCTGTCAAATCTGGGGCCCCAGAGTCATCGCTACTCAAGAGCAAGATCAACAGGACCTAGTCCACCTGGCTCACCCAATCTTCCGCCGAGCCGAGGAGGGGAGTCTGCGCATGGAGGAAGACTCAGTACTGCAGGCCTGACGATACATGCCAGCAATTCCAGCCTCAATCTGTCCGCTGCTCCTCAGAGCCGTGCACCGAGCGCCTACCTCGAAGATTTGTTCGAGAACCATCCACCCGGGACTCCGCCACCAGAAGAGCATAGAAGAGGGAGCAGGGGCAGGTTCTAGGTTTATCCTATGAATTCTAGGTATCTCGGCTGGGATGTCATTTGTGGAGTCTGGTACTTTGGTTCCTACTCATATGCATTGCGACATGGGAATGGGTCGGGTGGTGAAGGAAAGATAATGCTTTCGTGTATATAGCCACTTCAGTAAAGAAGTAGATAATGTACTTGATGGGGCTGTGGCCGCCAATTGACCATGACTAACACCGACTTTCCCAAAACAGTACTCCGCAAAGGTGTTCGCGATTATTGTAGATAAACAGCTGTTTAGCTCGACGCTTGTCCTCAATTTGCTTGGCCCGTTGGCTGCGGCTTCCTCTGAAACCTGCCAAATTTACAAGTCGATTTAAAGCACTCAAAGTTCTAAGTGCCATACATTAGGGACGTCTATGCAATGATTTCCGGACATCGCACATATGACGGCCTTCAAGAGGACCACAGTAATTGGTGGCCCACCGAGACGGTCTGTATTGGCACCGTTGCGAGAGACCCAGATCGTCAGCTCGAAGCCCGTGCTGCCTGCAGGTAAGCGTGCCTTCCCTATATGGGCTCCTATTGTTGATGAATTCTAGAGATTCTCTCCACTATCCTCGACTACCTTCCCGTCCCGGAGCTCGTACGATTTGCCCGCGTGTCCAAGCGAATGCGGGAGATGGTCTACGATGACACGAGATGGGTGCAGAGACTACAGGTGATGGGATGCTGGAATGAGAATGAAGCGAGAAAGAGGGCAGAAGCTGCACGGCGGAAGAGATCAGAGACATTTCAAAGCCTACAGCGTGAAGAAGCCAAGCGTGTTGATGTTGGCGTGAATGGGATAGCGCATGCAGCCAATAGAATAGAAGACCCTGGCAGATCGAGTGTCACCATCTTTGATTCTGCGCTGGAAGGACAAGGCCAGATGAACGGGAGTTTGCCGAGGGCGGCGGAGGTAGAGTTGGATGATGGATTCGATGCGATTGACCTCACCCATCAGGAAAGGCCGGCTTCGTACAAGGCACAGGATATCGCCTCAAGACTTGAAGTTCTCCGCAGAGTTCGATCTTTACGGGGTTTCGCCCGGCAGGAATATGGCAAGGTGTATGGGGCGTTGGCCCCGTTCTACCTCGACGCTGTAGATCGTGAAAACCATACGCATGCTATCGTCTTCCGGACCTACCGAGATCCGAATCAACAAGCCCAAATGCTTTCTAACCTTATGAAGTTCTCGAACAGCGATATGTCGCACGGATGGCTGCAGAGAAGGATGAAGCTCGAAGCTTTGGTGGGGGCATTTGAGGAAGCAGTTTCGAGGGAATTTGAGCAGGCCCTTGACGCCGGAGATGTCACTGGGAAGATGCCAAAATATGCTCATGTGCTCGTCAGTCTCAATGGCGGTCAAAGTGCCGTGGAGCTTTTTCTTTCACGGAGTTCCATCATCAGCGCCAGATACCGTTTAGGAAATCCTCTCGATTGTCTGAATCAGAAAGAATCTGGAATATTCTCTGGAGAACAATCATATTCTTTTTTCAGCAACCTTTCAACGGCTTTCAATGAACAGGTCAGCATTATCGACCAAGTCTTCCCAACTTCTGTCGATGTGATTGTACAATTGCTGCAGCGAGTCAAGGAAGTGGTCATAGTGGAATACCTCACTTCTTTATTCGATGAAGCACACCGCGTGAGTACAGAAGCTTTCCTGAAAGCCGCCTCAACCACCTGTGACCAGTGTGTGGAGTTCGCGAAGTCCTTGAGGCCAGCGTCTGCCTCCGGGGATGAATTCTATGAGGCTGTCGATCGTGTGGTTACCAGTGTCTTCGAGCCTCATGTCGATCTTTATCTACGAGAAGAATTGGAGTCCTTCAAGGAAAAGTCAGCTGCAGAAGTGAGCGACTGGAAAAAGAGATTGTCTGAACAAGATGCCTCGATGCAGTCAATGTTCATGTCAAACGTCAATCGCCAGGCTGATAAGCGAGACTTCTTGACCTCCTTCAAGAAAGTTGTGATGATGCCTGTCAACGTCTTGCCAACGTTTCCGATGTCCTCGCCGTTCGCTGGGAAGCCGGCTACAGCAAAAGCTCTGGTCAATGGCGAAGCTTTGGCAACATCCGAGCCTGCGTTATCGCAGGCCTCACCCCGGCCTTCGAGTCCCGGCATTGTGGATGGCACAATACTGAGCGTCAATCGACCTACTGCTCCATTACAAGAGCCACCTACCACCGAGCTAGCAGCCAAAGCTGCTATTATGAACTCGAGGTTAGAAGGTATACGGTCTCTATTCAGCATTGAGGTCGCCCTGAATCTTGTCCACATGGCCAAGTCAAGTATCGAAAGAGCGGCGATCTTTGTCAAACTCAACGACCACTTTGCCAAAGATGCACGTCTACAATGCGAGCTGATCTTCATCACTCTGTTGCAAACTTTGGGTACTCGTCACATCAAATCAGGTTTCGACCAGGCTGTTGATCATCTATCTACATACGAACCACAAAAGAGCAGCGAACCCAAGCGACTTGGCGTTACGCCGCTCATTACCTTTCTGGAACTTGTCAATGTGGGGGATCTCATCCAACAAATGCTAGACGTGTTCTATGGACAGGAAATGGTTGCCACAGGGCTCACGGAACGTGACGACTTGCTCAACCCTGCAGTCAAGGAGAAGAAGCGCTTCGAACAGATGCTCGACGAGCGTGTGGCGGCGGGTCTGAATAAGGGCATTGAGGTCTTGATGACTGAAGTGGAGTATGTCTGCTCGACCACGCAAAAGCCAGAAGACTTCAATCCTGGCGTTACTAACGGGGCTAATTTGGACGTGATGGATATCGGCCCAAGCCAGACAGCACAGCAGGTAGTTGAGATCGTTTCTTCTCACACGAACATGCTTGTCGGCAGCACCGACAAGAACATGTTGGACGTCTTCAATCAGGAGGTGGGCATACGGTTATTCACAGCTTTGTGCAAGCACCTGAAGAGGCAACGAGTCAGTGTCAATGGCTCTATCAAGCTTATAAGGTGGAGATCTCCACGACTGCTCACAGGACCTTTGCTGATCTGTTCCATAGTGACATGAACCTTTACTTCGGATGCGTTCAAACACTGAAGAACAAAGACCTGCTCCAGTTTTTCACAGCTCTACGAGAGCTCTCTCAAATCTACCTGGTTGACCCCTCGGATGCTAAGGAGCTGGCTACAATCATTGCAGACGGAGACCGCTTTCATGGCATCTTCCGCGCGGAAGAGGTTTATCAATTCGCCGAACGCCGAGCTGACTGGTATCGAATCAAGAGCAAGGTCGAGCGTGCGATGTATGGTATTGGATGCTCTTTGATGTGAAGACGTCACTATCCTGGCCTACAAACCCGGGCACCTAAGCTTCTGACTTGGAGTTTTTAATGGTTGTTTATCCCTAGTGGTACAAACATGGACATATAGGATCAGCAACATGTAAGATAGGAGGCTTCTATGGCAGCTATTAGGCGTTGTACTGATTGGTAGATGTATAGTCCTCACATATTCACATACTGCCACAAACACTATGTAATGTGCTATCAATCTCTTCAAATCAGGATCAATATGACGACTACCAACGCCACGGTCAGCTTCCACAAGAGACCAGTCCTTGGACTTGTTGCTCTCCCAGTGGGTGCTGGGCTATTCAACGGGCCTGTTTCAGAGTTCCCTTGCGCAGCGTTAGTTGAAAATGTTTCGGAATCGACTGATGATGGTTCAACATTGCTAGATGATGATCCCGTCTCATTGGGCGGTGTTGCTCCTGTCCTCCCAGATGTTAACCTCGCATTGGTTGGTGGTGACCCTGCGTAATTAGACGACAGATCCATGCTGGAGGAAGATCGCCCTCTCGTTGGATCGGACAGTTTGTATGTGTTGATCGAAGAATCGCTTTCAGTCCTGAAACCCCCTATTACAAGCTCGCCGAGACCTGCACTTGAGGTCGCGAGGAAGACTGACTTGGAGCCCACTATCATGTTGCTACTAGAATCCAAAGACACCGTCTGGCCACCGATTACGACATTTGGACCTCCTGCGGAAATTGTCGAGCCGGCGACTTCGATAGCTGTTGGGTTGGCTATGATCGCTTGACCAGCGATCGTCGTAGTCCATGGCTCTGGGGTTGGTGCCGGGGCTAATTTGACCGAGCCCGTGCCTACCACAAGGCCACCTGGAGCGAGGAAGGTTCCAGTGCCAGACATTGTCGTAGGTTGTGCGCCAGGTGTCAAGAAAGCGCCGAGAGTAGGGATCCCATTGGAAAGGGGCGCAATGATCTCGCCATCTATGGTCTGGACTTGACCCATGCTTTGGACATCGGGAGGATCCCAAACGCCAGACGGGCTAATGATCGCAGCATGGTCTTCAATTGATATGGTCGCTGCTGGGACTCTTGAATTTTCCTGGCCTGACGCGTTGGGCTTGGCCGAGGATTGAAGGGTCCCTAATGGGCTGTTTCCTGACTCCGGCCCGCCCTCGGACGAAGGCGACACGGATTGGTGGAGCTTGGGTCCTTGATTCTGGGCAGGAGTAGGCTTATGTGCCGCGGATGCGACTGCATTGAATATGTGATCTTGTAAAAAGGGCAAGAGACTGTTTCCTTCGATACTATGCGCAGGACTACTAGGCCTATCTGTATCCGCTCCTGGTTCAGTATGCGCACCATTCCCTGCCGTATTGCTCGTTTGAGATTGTTCACCAACCGCAGAAGTGGTCTCCGCGTATTGGGTAGGAGTAGACATTTGTGGCGCGCTCGCGAGAGCACTATCGATCTGAGACCTTTGATCCGGTAATGGATTCGAGGGATCGGAGCCTTCGCGAGTATACTGAGGAATACTGGTGTTGCTTGTCTTCGCATTGTGTCCGGCGTCTTCGTCATTTCCACGTGCATAGCTTGTTTGAGCTGGGCCATCAGTCTTGCTTGTACCGTCTGCTTCTCCAGATCCTCCATCAGCCCCATTCGCGTAGTTCGCGTGCCCTGGAGTCAGAGGCTTGCTTGGAGCGGTACCTTCCGCAGGACCCTGACCTTTTACGCCTGCATTATCGGGTTGTGGTGAGGTACTAGCCTTGCTCGTATCCGCTAGCCTTGCGGGATCACCACTAACCCTCTCTGCATAACCCTGTTGTGCTGGGTTGGTGATTTTGCTTCGAGCTGCTGAGTTTGTAGGATCTCCACTATGTTGGCTTGCACTGCTACTCTGCTGCAGGTCACTGTCCTTTCCTGTGCCCACTTCTGGCTGAGCATTCTTGCCGTTACTGGCTCCAATATTCGTCGGCATTGCTTCGTTCGGCGCGCTTGAATAAACAGCTTGTCCGAGACTTCCGGCGACGCCGCTCTGCTGCTGATGATCGATGCTATGCGTTGCTGAACCGCTTTCCGTATGTCCATCTTGCTGCGTCCTAGGTTGGCTAGATTGAAATCCAGGATCAGGAACACTCTGCTGCTGAGGATCTGCTGCAGCGTTCGAAGTCTCCTTCGGCTTACTTGATGCCGCGGTATAGGCAGCTGCGACTGGTGGATCCGTGGCAGCGGCAGTCTTTCTGGCGCCAGGGTCTTGAGTGGGACTTGGCCTAGGTGAAGTCGGCGTGACCAGAGGATCGATGGATGTAAGATCGGCGACCATTGCCGATGCCAGCACCAAGGTTTTGGGCGGGTCGTAGCCCGAGAACGTTATATCATCGCAATTCGTGAACCAAGGCGCGATCTCCTGCACAAACTTTTGCTTAGGAGCTGCGACGAATGGCCGATAAGGTTCTCCAGGCTCTGGCTTGTACCATATTCTTTCCTAGATGTAGCATGAATTAATTTATGCCATCATCGAGCGGGAGTTCGTAGGGCATTTTATCATGACATGTTGTGGGGGGCAGGGTAGGTCTCTGAAATCGAATGGCTTCGTGAGTGTAATCAAGGAGCTCGGCCCCTTAGAATATTCGATTGTGGACAGTTCTCCAGAGGTGAACCTGAGCATTGTGGATCTAATAGAAGTGCCTGCACAGCTAACTTCAGCTGCCGATAGGTAGGAGAACTCCACGTATACGAATGGAGAGGTACTGGCAGCATCATTAATCCATCTTTGAGCTAAATTAGTCTGAGGTCAAGCTCACAATGTAAAATCTCCTGATACCACAGTACTAATTGGGGCGCCATCTAGCTGAGTGATCGAGGGTGGCACTACAAGCGAGTGGGCACGAGCACGAAGCGACGCACCGGAGCTATGCGCTATGATGGAGGATGGAGACATTGAAGAGGTTTTATCCGTGCACCAAAACGGCGACCACGGGTTTTGCAAGTAACTTTTGAATGATATCGGGGGTGTTAGGATCTTTTCGATGAAGGCTGTCGTATAGGTCTCGAATACACCGGCAATGCCAGAAAACAGACTGGTACAGCCCCAGTATAAATCGCCATTCGGCGCTGTCGTCGCACCGTAGCTCAGAGGACGCACACTAGTACCCACCACGTCGAGACAAGCCGTTGATGCATTGGGCTCCGGCCAATAATACACGTTCACGTTTTGAGCGCTAATGCTGCAGAGTCCACAACAACTGGTACCGTTGTAGGTTACTATGGGCCGTTCTCTTACATGAGTCCAGTCCGCCACAGCGGACACACCTTGAGGTGTTCCCATCCATCCTTCCATCGTGGCTAAGCATTGGGGTGTTCGCATCCAACTGAGAAGGGACTTGACCATGGGCCAGTGCTTGCCGCAATATCGTTCTGACGGGTCATCTGAAAAACATGACGAGTACATTCTCAGCTGCGGTTGTGTTTTGCCGAAGAATTCAGATATCGCTTCTGTCCTGTTACCCGAACATGAATCATCCCAGAGCAAACATTGATCTGTGAGGTCCCATGGCCACTGTGAGCAATTTGCGTCCCATTGGCGACATTTCTCTGGTGGAGGCACATATGTCTTAAAGCCAGCCGAAGTTTCCAATGCACCAGTACCAGAAGCCAAAGATGTGACGGGGCTTAGCTGGCTCCGAGACTGATTCTGGAACCCATAAGGACCCGAAATTCCTACAGACACGGATGAAAAGGGCTGAAGGAGCCCATAGCAGGGACAACAGTGGATGAAGAAGAGGGGTAGCTGTATAAGTGTTCTGAGCAAGTTGACCAGCATATTGATATGAACGATGAATACTTCGGAAACGCGAAGAGAAGAGAGATTTTGTAATAAGAATATAGTTTATTGCAGATGATAGGATGATCATTTCCCGGGAACGATACAGAAATACTCTCGACAGCATCCATCTTGAACTGTACCGCCTCCTAGGCTCCTAGGTCCTGAGCGGCGTATATCTTGGATTATTTTGCCTGCCATTGGTCACCTCGGAGAGAGCGGTACGGATCTGTACATCCAGCGCGTAGCAAAAATAGCCCCCACAGTCTCTGGAAGACTACATCCTATCTCCTTCGAGTCAAAGAGGGATGGAAACCTCTGAGAGTTGTCTGTAAGCGCCAGGATTCTAGCTTGAAACGCAGGACCGTCGGGCATCGTGGCGCGGTCTAGCGCACTTCACGTAATTGAAAAGCTGATAGACGTTCAGGCTCGAAGCTGAGATGTAGCTATACTGTCTTCTTGAGATTATGGAAGGGTGTGGAGTGGGGTTGCAGTAACGAGCTTAATGTTCCGCTGAAATCGCTCTGACGTACGTTAGATGATATTCCTGATCCATTGTTACATCAAGATAGCCATCACTAGCATTATTATGACGATCAAGATTCCGGATTCCCGCCATGTTTTACACCGTTCTCCAGATCCCTTGGATGCCACTGTCCCTGTACTCTGCGCGCTGGGTCCCCCTCCCAAGCCACTGACAATATAGCCACCAATCCCTTGCGTACTGTTCCCATCGATAACTTGCGTACTGCTCGGTGCAAGCGATACCGGGGTTCCAGATACATTTACTGCACCGCCTGCCGTCAGCGGCTGGCTACCACTGACGTACTGATTCTGTGTATCAGCTGACACGCTCTCGGCACCGCTCGTGATAGGTTGCGCTTCTGTGGCTGCAGCGACCATCGTCGACGTGCTGGATCCTACCACGAGAATGGTGTTGCTACTGGTCGTCTGGAGCAGTATTGGTGTCGCGGCTGTGCCAGAACCAAGCGTGATGGGTGAATCTGGCGTTAAGGTTTGGCTACCAATGATATATTGACTTTCACCATCAAAGGACATGACCTGGGTTTCTATTGTGGAGGATTGTGGTCCGGTGGCTGCGGCAAGGCCTGATGAAAGGCTAGGCCCTCCTGAGAGAACGGTGTCGCTGTTGCTGGTTTGTTGCAGAACTGGGGTCGCAACTGTGCCGGTGCTTGCGATCTGGTCACCTGTCATCAGAGCCTGGAGGCTGGAAGGGCTAGGGAGATTTGTCAAAGTAAACGACCCGACGATCAGGACTGTCTGGCTGTCGGATGTATGAAGATCAGTCTTCGTTGTAGCAGCCTCAGAGATAAGACTTATTGGTGAGCTAGGGGCGATTGCCTGTCCAGAGGTGAGATATTGAGAGTTGACGTTGGTAGAAATGGGGGGGGCTGATGAGGATGATAGGAGTCGTCTCATCGCTCAGAGTGGTCGAGGCTTTGATGACTGGTATTACGGCAGACGAAGAGCCCGGCGCATCAATTGAAGTGATGACCACAGCCAGTGGCTGTGTGGTGGAGCCGACACTATCTCTATGTTCATTCGTAGAGCCACCGGCAAATTCGACCGATGTAGTGGCGGCTTTTATCGCTGCGAGGGCGGTGTTGTATTTTATAGCGAACAGGTGTGGCGGGGCAATGTTTGTGGATGTGCGGAGGCTATCTGAGCCAGGAGCCTCTGCTAGTACGCTGGCTTCTGGTGCAGGCTTGGACAAAGTTTCTTGGTAGGATGGTGTCTCTACCAATGTGCTGGCTACTTTAGCATGAGTCGAGCTGGGCGCGCTTGATATATATTCTGTGGTAGCCGAGGCGGCCGATTCCAGAGGAGGCAGCTCGCGGGTGGATGCTGCCTCTTCATCAGGACTCGGAACTGACCTACTGTAGCTTGGCTCATATGCTCCGTCCTCGGGTTCCGTTGAAGTAGAGGTGACCGTCAGATAAAGCGCAGTCGAGTGGGTTTCATCTGCCGCCGCCGCACTTCGATATAAACAGCTCCAGTACCCTAAGTCTGGAAACATCTTTGATATTGTACCTTCAGCATCCATGTCATGCCATGCGGGCATATAGATCAAGCCTTTGGGGTCGGAGCTCAAGCCAATTCCTTCGATTTCAGTATACAGTGCGACAGAACGTGATGATGGAAACGCAAAGCTTAGATCATTGTACCCTAGATCGTTACACGGGTACCGTATGCACGTCCCAGCCCCATTCATTGTACTGGATACCGTCCCACAAAAGCTATAGCTCGATGGCCAGCCGCTGTCCCAACATGTTGGGAATGCTCTTATTCTAGGTTAGATAATGTGCGTCAATATCGCAAGCAGACTCACATCGTATAGGTCACAACAGTATCGCCGTCCCGCACGCTGATCGTCGTCGTTTGCGTGCCTGCACTATTCGTGTTGGAAACGACTGTCGAATTGCGCAAGTCCACCTCTGTATTGGTCACAGTCATCGTTCGTGTAGTATTAGAAACACGGTTGACGATCAAAATCACAGTCTGGGCGGTGAACGTTGCCGTGATAGCGACTGGCTGCCAATCCACGAATGCAGAAGCTAAAAAATTGCGCGAACAATTCGCTGGACAACCTGTTATCGCATTGGTTCCCGTAGAGAGTGGCCTCACTGCTGCCAGGGATGTTTGAATCGGCGCTGTAATACGCGCTCCGAATGAGGGTGTAGAGTAGGGCAATATGGGAGTTCCCTTGCAAGCTAGATGGGAAGAGAGAGAAGTGTCCATTCCCAGCTATATAGCCATATTCGGTTGGTCTGGAGGTTATAAAAGATGTAGAGAAGGTAAGTGGAGTTGTAGCTGCAGAAAACTCTGGAATAGCCAGAGGGTTATTGGTCGGGCTGGACGTAACAACAGACGCTGCAACCAATGATATGAAGAAGGACGATATAAGTGCGTTGCGCACCAAGATCATTGTTACAGCTTCGGACGAGGTGACGCAGCAAGTGACCATGTAGACACGCAATAGAGGGTAATCCAGGTCAAAGCATCAAGGAACCCCGAGGTGATATTGATGAAGCCTGGCTTTAAGCACTGACAGGCGGTCCTTCAAACTTAGCGCCTGGATCATTGGAATTACTCAATGAGAGGTGGTGGAGAAGCGAAGGAGTTTCAGCACAAATGTTGACAGCTTGATTGGATCGATTGCCGGTAAACCCCTACCTGTTTATGCAGGACAGCCAACTCGCAGACCGCACGATCCATGCCTCGTGGAGGTCTAGGGCGGAGTAAATCCTACAAAAATGACATGGGCGCCTACGGAGCACAGATCAATGTCCACTTCACAGAACTCGAGATAGTTGTCGTTCGACCAAGGTGATGCAGAAGCATTTGCTTTCTCGCGACTCTAGCATCTTTCCAAGAGCAAGCCAAGGTTTGCACAAGCTCAAGCGTGTTCGTCGGCGTTCCATCCTTCTCACATGTAGGCTCTGGCCCAAAGATTTTGACCGATAATTAACAGGCTGCAATCGCTCTTTTGTGGCGTGACGCTCAGCTTGGGGGATAGCGTACATCAATAAAGTACCTTAGAAGAAGGACCCCGGCGCCTAAAGAATAGAGGAGACATCTTGAGATCGTCCTATTCAACTTTCTGTCTTGACCCGGACTTCGAGCCAAGTCAAGGGCAGCTTGCGTTGGTTATCTTCTGGGACCCAAGTCATTTGATCGTGAGGATTGAGAATGCATCCGTCATGGGAGACTGAATCACTCAATTCTTGTCAGTAACTCAAGGGCAAACGAAGAACGGTCGCGCCCCGCGCGCGTCAGAAGGGATCGGCTCATTCCCGTTTGGCGTTAGCACTGCGCTGAAAGTCGCTAAGCCTGCAGTAGAAATCCTTAGCGCTTAGAGAGAGAGATGGTTGGTCGACTCATAGTGCACCAAGCACACCCTATCAACGCCGTCAAGTCTTCTTCCCGCTCTTCCTTCCTCGTTGCTTGCCTGCCACACTGGTATTGGTCCTCCCAACTGCAACATCCACTGCACTCCCCGCGTTACCAGCTACTACCGCTGCCCGCACCACCGCTTTCCTCACCCCTTCTCCAACATCTATCCTCCCACCCAGCAGTGCCGCTGCTTTCCCATTGCTATCCTCGACCATCAAGCGCGCCATAGCGCATCGTCCCGCACAGTCGTTCCAACTCTCTAATGCGTCTTTGTCATTGACGAGTAATTCCTTGATGGGTATTTGCACGAGCTTGAACCGGGTGCGCTCGATGAAGTCGTAGGTGTGGAAGAGGGGAGGCGGAGTCGAGTGGTAGGAGGGAGGATCGGCCATGAGTGGGTGGCGGATGAGGGCACTGTCGATTGTTAGCCATGACTCCTGATAGGTGTTCAATAGAGTGGGGAATTACGATAGAGTTTCGTCGAGTATGGTCGTAAGTGCAGCATAGTCGGTGGCTTTGATGCCGTGGGCGATGACTGCCATCTTGCCCAGTCTAGCTTGATGTTGGGCCATGGTGATGCTTGTGTTGAGCGAGTTTTAGACTTTTCTAGAGTTGGAGGATGGAGGGCAAGGGTGCATGCTTGACAGTGGGTTTGACTTCACTTTAGGATAAGGGGTTACAGTGATGCATGCCTCCCGCGCAGATGCCGTGCAGGCCAACCTGCGAACGATAAGAGGGTGAATATCTACGAATGTTGATAACCGTTATCCTCTAACGTCAGATAATATATGTACAAGAACGCTGATACTGAACATTCTGGAAATGACTGACTGTCAATCGAACATACCATCCTCCAACGCTGACCCATACTTGGAAGCCATTGATCCATCCAGAGCTTTTCTTATCGCTCCCATTGTGCTGAACGGAATGGGGCCCGTCTCACCCACCATACGCGAAATCGCAGGTCCAGATTCCTGAGTTGTCAATGCCATCACCTCCATGGTCCCTAAAATAGCAACCAATCTGGGACACTGTGCCTCCAATGATCGCCGCGTGATCGGTTTCATTTTTCAATAGGGGTGTGAGAGGTATGTATGGTTCGTATAACCAGTTGCATCCGGTGATGATATTAGAAGTTGGTGTCTCGCATATCCAGCCCAAAAAGGCAAGCTCGAAAGGTGTGAGGCCTTGTGGTGTTACGGTTGTCCAGTGGGGCGCGCCTTCACACTGGGAGAATGATCCAGGGTACAATTTATGTTCCATTCCATGCATCAGGTCCGGCTCCGGCTTTGTAAATTCGACATTCATCGCTGTCATGTACGCATTGTTGGCAAGGAGTGAGGACCACGTGAAGGGTGGGAGGCCTTTCCATTGTTTACGCCAGTAATTGGCCTGAGTGAGAATGTCTTTGGCACCAGAGCCACCACCCAGAGGTGACATAGGTGATGTAGCCCAGAAGGTGCCCGAGCCTTCTGGAGATGAGCTTGCAGGTGCTGACGCTGGTGCAGCAGCAGCCATTGAAGAGGACGCGGGCGGTAGTGACGGGGCTGCTTTAGAAATCTGGGTTGGAGTTGCGATAGGAGTTACCGACAGAGGTGCGGCAGGAGAAGCCTCAACTGCAAGCTTCTCCGGAACCGGAAGAGGAATAAAGGGCTGGGGGGATGGAAGCTGTCCAGCGGTGACCGTGACAGTTACAGGATCCTTGAAGTCCTCCACGAGAACCTCATTGACCATGGTACTGGTCACGAACTTGTCACGCCTATTGTGAGGGTGACGGTGCTCAAAGGAGGAATGAGCAATGGCGCCGGCGCCTAAGAGAGTAGCAATGGCAACTGCAGAACGCATGGTGACGGTAATGGTTGATTATTGCCGTCGAAAGTCCAAGTCGCAAGAGTAAGCCGTGAGTGAAGCCGGCCGAGTTTGCGACTTCTGGGCTTAGAAGCGGTAGAATAAAAGAATGTCTGACCACGACAGGGTTTCAAAGAAAAAGGGCGTTCGAATATATGAGGCAAACTGGGTCTCTGAGCAGATGAATGAGTGAATCTGCGATGAAAAAGAGAAGAATTGCAGAGGAATGATGGGGATACACGAAAGATGCTTGGAAACGAGCTATGAAGTCTTTGAAGTCTTGAAACACAAACGCCATTGCCCGGGGAGTCATTGCCAATCAATAAACGGCCTTAATTTCCTAAGGTACAGAAGACGCTCGCATCCTTCGCTCCGTCACTTAATCTTTCACGGCATTGGCTCAAGGTTGCATAGTTCTGACCGTTCAGCGAATCAAAAGATACTTTTACTTAGCTGAAACGGCCGGAGATGCATGAGCATTCCTTCGCGCGCGGCGAAGACTGGCTGCTTGGCAAGGCGTCGTGCTGCGCAGGTGGAGATTTATGCAGGAACGAATCGGATACAGGGTCCGGAATCCTGCGTATGATCCAGTGGAGATTGCGGTTGTATGTGCTTCTGCTGGTGTGTCTCTTCACTCGCGATAGGATTTGCACAATAACAAGCAGTTGCTGACTTGCTGTCTCAATAAAGCTTTGTTGTAAAGATTAGCGATCGGCCCGCGGGTCGACCAACTTTCCCCCTGTTTTCGCCCAAGCCTAGCGGCTCCTGGCACATGACGCCAGTGGTGGGGAAGCTGAGGGGCAGTGATGGAGATGTAAAGTAATATGCAGACACCAGCTTTCATGCACGATCTATATTATTTCAGCCTCGAGTCTGCGTCCCATCCTCAACGGACCTGATATTGGCAGCCTTGCCGCCAACAGACATCAGTCATAAGCGCTCATTTATTACTTGCCCATCATGCCAGCTCGCCGTCCTGACCGAGTCCGCCTGATTACCTTCATCTACCGCAAGAAAGGGTAGGTCCAAAGCTTCCTTCAGAAGATGCCCCTTTATTGCTCCCTAATTGGCGCTTCGTGATGGCATATGGATCTAACGATAGCTTGACTTGGCGATGCTAATACTGCAACCTGTGAATAGCATGAGCCACGAAGAGTTCTATGCCTACTGGCGTGACGAGCATACTCAAATCTTTCCCACCATCCCAATCGTGAAGAAGAACCTTCTCGACTATGAGCAGGTATGGCCAAGTTTTCTGCGGCATTGTCGGTCGCTTCTAGATGGAGGGCTGACCGTGTCTCTGAAACGTAGGGCCACGTCAATCAGGAGGCGGTGCAGTTGCTGAAAGATAGTGGATATCCAATTGCGGACTGCGATGGTATTGCAATATTCGAAGGACCCTCTTATGAAAAAATCATCGAGTGTTTCAAAGACGAGGAGTATCAGAAGGCGGTAGAACCCGACGAGGACAAATTCATGGATCGAACAAGGACAACGGCAATCCCAATGGACATTGTCTCTATCTTCAGTGACCCTACCTAATGTACATATCATTAAATGGGAAAGCTTGGGCTGAGAGGGCTGTCGAGGGCGCCGTTAATTTCCCCAAGGAGAATGTCGTCTGGTAGAGGGCCTCTGTTCGTCCGTACTAGAAAGTTATAAGTAAAGATAGATGGATGATCAATATTGCCATATATATGCTTACCCCATTCCGTTTCGACTCGAAAGAAGATCCACATCCAACGCCTCACTACCTCAAGGAACTCCATCACGAATATACCTCCTTCCAGATCGTTGAAATGGTCCAAATGCGGTGATAACTTGAAACTCCATGTGCAACGTAGCATCAGATCGATTACAATAGCGCCATAGTACAATTCTTTTGTATGGAAGTGTGTATGTCGTCGTAACCCCCAGGGATGCTCCGGGTTGTTTCGTACAGAAGACGGTGCGAAAAGGGTGAGGTCCCAGTCCTTGGCGACATCCCAGTAGAAAGAGTAGAACGAATTTAGGAATACGAAAAACAACCTGTGACCAATTCAGCGAGTGCGTCAGGTTGGCCTTAAGTTGTCTGTCCTACCACAATCGGAACACTCCAGCCTCGCTCATGCCGAAATCGTTTGGGTTTGTTCCACGCTGCAGTGCGCTCAGGACTATCACAGGAAAAGCCGTGGAATACTTCAGTGCGTTGGCGAGATGTTGCCCACCCCACCCAGAAGTGGCAGTAGGGTTCCTTCTGACCCTTCCAAATTCAATCAAGCATTGCCGTAGCCGTATCATACTCGGGATGCTGATGATCAATGGTACCATATAAGCTCCACCGCAACTGCGATCAGGTTTTTCCGTCGAAGAGACCCCTAGCGAAAAGAACATGCATCCCGATACGAACAAATCCCCCAGGACCTTCGCATAAGATGTTAAGACATCGGCCAAGAGTATGTCTCCAAATTTCCCCATTTCTGCGTCAGCTATGCCGCCAATGCTGACACGTTTCAAGGTCGAGAGGAACCTGTAGCGTCCGGCGCGCGAGAGACGCTGGATAGGGATGAGGAAGAAGACGGCCAGCAGGAAGAGCAAAGATTGGGGCAGGATCTCCCAGGATATGACCAGCGAGGGTTGGCCATGGGTGATGAGCCAGAAGAGAAGGATAGAGACAACCAAAGGAAGCGTGAGGGTCGCCGCGAGCCTATACGTTCGCTGATGGTGAGGCTGTATACTCGAAGAACTTCGGATATTGTATTTGACGAGCGCTGGAACATCCTACCAAGCTTGTTGATCAGTATTGTGTGCTTCATCCTTTGCCAGCCACCACTTACGATTTTGATAACGGACAGGTAGTGCAGATTGAGACCCCAAGCCCAAACGCCTGTCGAGAATCAATTATGCCACGCTTATACGGCAGAAATAATGCGCCTACCAAGCACAAATATGACAGCGATTCTATATGGCAAAGGAAGAATTAAACTGAACGTATCAAGCTCAGGCTCGACAGCAGGGTCTCCATCCATGATGTAGATAACATAATCCAACAAGAAACTATTAAGATGAAAGCAGTAACAGGTAATGAGTGACTGTGGTGGGAAAGATGATCATTTTATCGTAAAACGTTCGCTACCAAACATTGTCTGCAAGTTGTTTCATGCCGCTTGAAGATCGTACGGGGGTCACATAAAGTGGCAATGGATCTCATGCCGAGGTAGGGTGTGTTTTGGTGCTATTCCACGAATCCCGTCCTGTGTGCCTGTCTATCCTACAGCACTATGGCGACTGCTGATCCCTCGGAAAACCATGGCAGTAACTCTCCCAATCCCGCCGCTACAACAACGACCTACACCTATCCCTACGCCGCGTCCCCGGACATAATCCGCTCCAACCAAAAAGACACCTACTTCCAATCCATCCTGCTCGAGAACCTCTCTACCATCCTCCGCCGCCTCTATGGTTCTCGTTTTGCTCATAGATGGGACTCCGAAGCCCGCACCTTCACCGAGCTGCTTTATCTCGGTCTCACAACTTTCATTGGCAATCGAACCCTGGGCGAAGAGTACTGCGACATCTACCAAGTGGAGAATGAAACACAAAAGCTACCAGCAATCGGGCGAAGAGCCGGCTACATTCTCTCCGTCGTTCTGCTTCCCTACACACTCAGCAAACTCCTGCCATCCCTCCGCTCTCGCATACGTCTGCGCTTGGAAAGTAGCCTCGCTCACACACCGAAATCATCTCTTCGCTACCGGCTGCAAACTTACATCCTCGAGAACCTATCAACGATAACCTCCATCTCCACCTCTCCAATCTACGCCCTCTCCCTCTCCGTCTTCTACTTCACAGGATCCTACTACCACCTCAGTAAACGCCTCTTCGGCCTACGTTACATATTCTCCAAGAACCTCGCGCCCTCAAACCAGCGTGTGGGGTACGAAGTTCTAGGCGTGCTACTAGTGCTCCAAATGGCCGTGCAGGCGTATCTACACGTCCAAAGCACCCTCACAACCAGTCTCCCAACCGAAGGCGCAAGTGCCCTGCTCGAAGACGGCGTCGAAATCGGACTCCTAAACAACCAAGAAACCCCGAGCGTCAACGAAGCAGGATCGAAAGCAGATTCCTCCCGTCTGCGCATCTCACAAACAACACACACACCCCTACCCCCCTCCATGAACCCACGCTACGACCTCTCAGACGCTTCTACGCTAGCCTGGCTGCAGCCGAAGCAGCAAAGGAAGTGCACGCTATGTCTCGAGCCCATGAAAGATCCTAGCGTGACGACGTGCGGACATGTGTTTTGTTGGACGTGTATATTGGATTGGGTGGATGAGAAGCCGGAATGTCCGCTGTGCCGGCAGTCGGTGCTGGGACAACATCTTCTACCATTGAGAGGGTGAAGGATGACGGCGATGGAAGCGGAGCATTAGCACAGATGGCATGGCTAGTTCAGGCGTTGGGAGGCCACTCGGTGTAGTGTACAGCGAGTGCCGGGACGGTCAAACTACAATACCTATATGAGCATTGTTCGAAAGACCCTACATTTATGCCAAAGGTCACAAAATCACTTGGAAAAGAAGATACCTGGAACATTGATCGGATGTTTTGCTTCATGAGATCGAGCCATAAGAACCTACAATCCAAATAGTGCTCGCATGATAATGAACATTTGGGCTTGCATTGAAAATAGATGGGGGTGCTGTGCTTTACTTCAAGACCCACGAGGCATCTGTAGGACAATTGATGATTTCTCGTTGGAGGGTGATACGAGACGCAGGAAACACTTGGAGTGATCACCTGTGGTGGTCTGTTGTAGGCATATTCCCACGAATTGCGGCAATCCTCGCGCTACAGTCTGGTTGATGTCGCGCTACTGAATAGCGGCATCCTTGAAAGGGGCTTCGAGTGATGGACGGAAATTCAGTACACTGGTGCCCACACTGGTCTCTTGATGATAAATTGGCTTTGAAAAAAGGCTCTTATACTCGATGAATCTCCGAGATCTCATTGACCTCATTACACCGTTTTGGAAGCCAGTCAGGGGGTATCACTTTGTTATAGCCATTCGACTCTCGCATCTACGCAACATCGATGCTAACAATCTTAATGTCCTCCTCCGGCTTCTCCTTGTTCTTCTGTAACCTCGCATTCTCAATCCGATGCACAACATCCAATCCCTGCACCGCCCGCCCGAAAATCGTGTGTTTCCTATCCAACCACGGCGTCCGCTCGGTCGTGATAAAGAACTGACTTCCATTTGAGTTCGGTCCTGCGTTTGCCATACTTACTGTGTATGCCTTATCATGCTTCAGTGCCGAGAACTCATCTTCAAACTCCTTGCCCCATATCGACTCTCCCCCGGTACCATCTCCAAGGGGATCGCCGCACTGTATCATGAATTTGCGGATCACCCTGTGGAAAATTGTATTGTTGTAATATCCGTTCTTGCTGTGGGTGACAAAGTTCTCGACAGCTTTTGGTGCGGCTTCGGGGAACAGGCGAATGTGGATATCTCCATAGGTTGTATGCAGGACTGCTCCAGTACCACTCTCTGCAGGTTTGGCTTCGATCTGCTGGCGGGTGTTGAGATTTCTTGGCTTTTCGTTCTGCACGTCTCGGGTGGATTTGCTGATGTCAGTGTCATTGGTGAAGATGTAGAAGCGAACTTTGGCCGAGCCAGTAGTGACGAGCATTGGGTCCCGTTCCTCGGCTTCTTGGAGGAGGGGATTGGCGCTAGCGGCCATGGACACGGTGACGACGCCCTTCTTTTGCGGTTGCCCTTGGTAGAGAGCTAAGTTGAGAGAGCGAAATGGTTCTTCTTGGCCGTACACTTTCACGACGCGGTTTGTGAGAACGTTCATAACTTTTGTACCGAGGATCGAGCCGTAGATTATGAAGTTGCTCGATTCGTCGAAGATGACGTTAATTTTATTCTGTAACGCTGGGTTTTCTAATTCTCGCTCCACGGCCAACCGCCTACCAAATTCGACATCTTCTAGCTTCTGCAGTGCAGTACCTGCTTGCTGCATATCCGTGATAGTGGAAATTGACTCATCATATGTGCGTAAGAGCTTGCCAGTAGCAAAATCGAAGATACGAACGTATCTATCTGGAAACGAGAACGTGGCAAATTGAGAGCCAGACGGTGAAATCGTGACCGAAGTGGGAAGACTCTTGCCTTTCTTGAAAGCAAACAGGTCTGTGGAACTCTTAAATTTGAAGACGTTGTCTGGCTTTTCATAAGCACCTCCAGGCCTCCAGTACTCGATCATGCCATTGTCGTCAGCAGAGATAGCGCAGTCATACTCGTTGTTGTATGCTATAGATCTTACGGGGCTTTTGTGCAAGTTAGAAATTGTATGGATCGGACTCTGCACTGCGCCACTGCCATCGTATACGTTGATCGCGTTGGTATCTTCCAGAGATACAGCAAGCAAGGGTAAAGAGGCACCACGTCGGTGCACCCAACATATTGCCTTGGGCGTGTAGTCAAGTTGGAAGATCGCTAGCAGGTCTGGCGCTCGTCGTCAGCGTCAAGCCTCAGCCCATGTAAGAACATCCCTACCAAACGTTATGACATCAAAGATCTTGATCGTCTTGTCCGCTCCTGCAGTAGCAAAGCTCCGACCATCCTGACTGACACTCACGCTTTTGATCTCGCCAGTGTGAGCTCTAAATTCTTTCACAGATTCTATTCCAACAGCAACTTTTTTCCAAAATTTGACTACACCGTCCACGGAGCTCGTGACCAGAAAGTCGGTGAAAGGTGTGACTGTGACGAAAGACAATTGGTCTTTGTGCATCAAAGATTTTGAGTAGCGGGTAGAGGCAGGTAGAGCGGAAATGTAGAGCTTTTCATACGGAAGCTTGCGTCGTTTCTTCTTTGGAGCTGTGGAAGGTAGAGCGGGGCCAAAGTCATCATCGGAGGAGGTGTCTATATCATTAATTAGCCCTCAGAAGGTCATTGATGGCGAAGTCAGATACCCTCATTCTGCGCAGCGACACTTTCTCCCTTTCGGACCGCCTCTGCCCCCTCAAACTCGGAGCGCGAACGCTTGTTCGTCGAAGAAAGACCTTGGCTTTGCGAAGTCATCTTTGTCGAACACAGTATATGCTGTCCCAGACGCAGGAGCAGTCGCCAGAGGAAAGAGGTCCGTACTCAGGCGCGTTAAGCGGGGTTAGCGCCCACTCCGAATCAAGTTTGTCGAGTACACTCTTGGAGGCCAAGGAAACGCAACATTGAAACGCAGACCGGTAACAATACATCAATCGCCCTCTTATAGTCGAGAAAGCATACGTCGCTGAGCATATTGAAGTTATTAGGATCAGAGGCATGAGAATGAAATATTATAATCCATCTCAAACTTGCAATGTTAGGACGCCGTGTATGCCTCCCTTCTCTTGAAAAACCTCATCACATTCACATATTCTTAGTATGTGATTGATAGCTTCTGCCCAGAGTACTTGCTTCCGTCGCCCTGCAACAGGTTCTCAAACATCCACAATCCAACGTCATTTCTGCTGACCGTATATCCCACCTGGGGCTCGGCGTCACTGCCGATCTTCACCTTCTGCCCTCCCTGAGCTACTCCATTTGTCAACAGACTGGGTCGGATAAGCACGTAGCCACTGATCGCAGACTCGGTACTTTCAGCATGCTCGATAACAGCTGCTTCCATATTCCTCTTGTCTTTGTGAGGGTTGGCGAGCATTAAGTGATATAAGGGGTACAACAGAAGGGGTACATCTCGCGGGCCGGTGGTTGTAATGCCGGTCGAGGAGAGCGCGACGAACAGAGGTTTCTTTGGCAGTCTAAAAGTTTGCAGCGCGGAGAGGATGTTTTTGACGGCATTGGTACAGATGGTGATTTCGGAGCCCATGGAATAGGTGCCGACGCTTGAGATTATGATGTCGGCCGTGCGGCCGTTACGTGTCAAGGCGGCTTTGCAATCTTCAACTTTCAGGACATCCCCATGCGTGATCGTTAGGTGGGAATCGATATTGGACTGGGCGACACCTTTTTGGTGGAGCATGTCGATGAGTTTGGCAGGGGTGCGGACGACTAGAGTGAGGTTGGTCTAGGATGTCGCTTGTCAAGGGTATGGACATACGAGCTGTGCAGTCATAACCGGCGTTGAGTGCTGGAACCAAAGCTGCAAGTGTGCAGCCGCCTGTGGCGCCGTAGCAGGCTACGAGGGGTTTGGTTGATGCCATTGATGAATGGGTTGTATGGCTAGTCCCTAACAGTGCCAAGGTGAGACTTTTTCTGTGAAAAGAAGGAAGGTCGCAAGGTGATTGGTCTCATGAAGCTAGGCAAATAGGTCTCTTGAGTTGAAGTGGAGATGCAAAGTCATTGAAGGCATGGCTGTGCCTTTATAGACGCCGTGCAATTGTTGCAAATCCATATCTGGAGTGCGTACTGTTGCCTGTTGGAAAGTGAGATAAGCATCAAGGACAGATCTATTGAACTCGGACGTTCGGTATTACCGATTTCCTATGGACGTTGAAAGCGGGGCGACGTCGGCAGGATTTGCGCACACCTAGGTCGCTCTTCTAAGCCTGACGCCTAAAGAGGGGTGTCGGACGGGCAAAAGTTCTTGACAGGAATTCGTCACTCTGCCTTTAAGTGCCACAGTCATTGAACGAGGGTCAGTGGCAGGGACTTCTGCAACCGACTCTCCGAAGCCATGAAGATATATTGCTAAGCTCGTAGCACCCGAACGACGGCGTACTACAAGTTTGACTTCAACATGATGTTCAACACGGACTTGAGCAGTAGAATGCTCTGCGCTCAGTGATAGCTACCCGTTGCGCACAACTAATCACCCCAAGAGGCACGAGTTCTAGCTTACGTGGCAGATTTCTGATTCCACCATACTAGTACCGATGTCAAGCCATTCGATCCTGGGTCGTTGACTCTTTGTTTGAGGATTCTGGAAGCTGCATGCTTCTCCGATCGAAGAGTGCACTTTGGTAAACGTGGTAAACGCTATCAGGAATGGTCAGGTCTTTCAGAGCAATTGCTGGCTTGGCACGGGTATGACACCTGGACCACCTTGCTGATTGGTCAGATCGTATAGGTAGGGTTGACCAATGTCGCTGCCTGGAACATAAAACCTCGATACCATCTATTCACCCTCTTCTAAACCCGCAGCAAACCTACCCTTTCTATTTCACGTCTCTTCTTATAATATTATTCGCACGGAAAATGGGCAAGTTCAACGATCCCACTACTCCCGCCCCCGCCTACGAAGAGCTCTTCCACAACCACCCAGTCAACCAGCATCCTGCACCCAGTTCCTCCAGTGCAGTAAGCCTATCACCAACCCCCAACTTGCATATCCTTTTTCTTGTATGTCGAAGTGTGTTTCAGCAATTGACAATTGTCCACAGTATATTCCCCTCAACGAAGCAGACGATGAAGCCTACATGCATGGTCACGATCCCCTCTCTCAGCCCCAACAAGACCAATCCCGCGCCGAACCTCTCCTCCCTTCTTCGAACCTAGTCACACACACGCACTGCGAAACGTGCGAGCGCCGGCGTGAGAAAGAGCAGCGGTCGAGACACAGCCTACAGTGCTGCAGGATGGTGGCTGCGACATTTATGGTGCTATTTGTTTGTGCGATGTTGGTTGGGATTGTGGCTATCGAAAGTGTGCATGGACGCTGAGGTGTAATGAGTTGAATGTGACCATGAATGCGACGAATGGACTGGGGCTTGAGGTTTTGCGCTTTGGATCTCATTGTATACTTTGTGGAAGCGGGCGAGCTGATGAGGTGGGATGGGATGCTTCCGGGCTATGGGTAGTGTTTGTAATAGCCCAATACCCGCGGGGTGGGAAGATCTTGGCTACGAATGCCTTTGAGACGGTTCGAGCACTGGTGCCTGCGCACAGGTTCAATGCTATCGTCAACGACTGGAAGTGATACTTTGACTAGGAATCCAATTTGCTCTGAACCTTCCATCATTCCGAGCGTGAGATTTTCTTGTCTATTCGTCACTCGTTCGTCTACTTCTCGTTCTTACCATGACCAACTGAGATGTATCAATGAGGTTATCCCCCTCTCAGGTATGGATCTGAAGCAGCTAAAAGCCTAGAGCAATGCAAACTTATTTCTAGCCTTGCCGTGCTTGTGACCGAGGTCGTCTTCTCCCTCTGTTACATGAACCGCTTTCTTCAAGCCAGAGTGCGCCATGTTACCCGGGCCACGAAACCTTGTAAGGGACGTCGTCGATCCTTTCACAGAAGAATGGAAGTGATAACAGTATCAGTGCGCACCAATTCCTGTATCCCAGTCCCTCAAAACCCACACCAACTCAACTCTCAAACAACTGCAATTTATGACCAAGACGAGATCGAGATCCAAAGAACCCCTGCAGCCATCGATGAAGCTAGCGTGTTGACAACCTACCCAAAAAGGCCTAGTCCACCAATAGCGGACCGCTACATGAACGCGTCCCAATCCTCCTCGAGTCCATCCCTCCACATCACAACACATCTCAAGTCACAACAGAATCACGATCCATCACAACAAAACTCACAAACCATCCACTACATTCCATCCATCACATCCATTTCAACCAATCAAACAATCATCCCCAATCGCATCACCACCATCCCCAAAACCACATCCCAACCACACCCACCTCCAAAAGAAAAATGGCACCACCAACTCCCTCAAAGAACCAAGTACGTACCTCCCCCCTCCCCTCCCTCCCTCACACACACACACACTAACACCCCCCTCCCAACCAACAGACCCCCCTCGAAAAAGCCCACGCCGCGCGCGCCGCGAAGAAAACCAAGCGCGAAGAGATCAAAAATCGTCGCATGCAGGCGTTGGAGAAGGCGAGGGCGAAGAAGAGGGCTGCGAAATAGGTTCAAAGGGAGACGTGGGAGGGGGGAGGGATCAGGGATGGGAGGTAAGAGCGAGAGAGGAGGGTGATTGATTGGTTGATGGGGTTGCGTGCTGGTGCTTTGCATACGGGCTTTTCTAAGTGGTTTCGGTTTCGGTTTCGTTTGAGGGTGTGGTGAGAGTGGGGCTGACTGAGAGGGTGGGTCGGTGCTTCTCTGGGTGGGTGGTTGGTACATCTGTTTGCATGGAGATGAAGTGGGGAGTGGGTTCTAATGGTAGGTAGCTAGGTGTAGGCTGGGCAGAATCCATATGCTTTAAAGGTGAAGCTGCTCATGGCATTAAGTTCGGAGGCTGTGATATCTTGCTTTTCGTAAGGTCTGTCTGTAGTACGAGGGTGTCGGGCTTAAACATCTCATGGGTCTGATCCTGGCCAACGACAACCTATGTCGTCTTAACGTTCGGTCCCCTAATCACAGGTAGTTCTGGCACGATCGTTCGCCTATGTAAACGTGTCTCCCTATCTCTATCGCAAACCCATTCCCCGGTAACATTCTCCGTCTATAACCATCTACATGCCTCCAAACGCCTCAAGCTTTCCAAACAACCCACACCCACCAATCAACCAACCCACCTCCTCGCACTCTGGAAAATCCGAACCCACGGCCCAAAATCTCCCCACTTCTCCGCATCGGGTGGGACCCACGATCCCGGATTCAGAACACATCGTTCCGGATGAGGCATCATAGCAAGCACTCTTCCATCAACAGACCTCAAACCCGCGATACCGCGCGGACTACCGTTCGGATTGGCTGGATATCGCTCGGTAGGTTTGAGGTAATTGTCCACATAGCGAACTGTAACAAGATTTTGCGCGAGCAGGGACTCCGCCGCCTTGGACTGCGATTCTGCGCTTTTGAAGTGAGCGCGGCCTTCGCCGTGGCTGAGGGCGATGGGCATGGTGGTTCCTCCCATCTCGTGCAGAAAGACCGAGGGCGACTTAACGTCATCGAGGACCTTTACTTCGCAATATCGTGCTTCGTATTGTTCGCTGATGTTTCTTTGGAAGCTAGGCCATGCTTCGGCACCGGGGATGAGAGATTGGAGACGAGTGAGGAATTGGCAGCCGTTGCAGACGCTGTATTTGCGTTAGCATGGGCCCTTATGGACAGATTCAGAATCGCAGAAGGATATCATATCTGCTCCTAGAGCATGTCTCATGACTCGAAACGCTTTGTGCATATTTGAAATTAACGCTGGAGTTACTTACCCCAATGTGAAGGTGTCCTTTCTTGCAAAAAATTCCCCGAATTTTTGCCGTAATTCTTTGTGAAGCAATACGGACTTGGCCCACCCCTGTCCAGCTCCTAGGACATCACCATAGGAGAAGCCGCCGCAGGCTGCAAGGCCGGTGTACTTGGCGCTGTATGATTTCCGAGTCAGCCTTTAATTCAGTTAGGTGAGGAGAGTGCATTTTGAGACGGTTCTGAGAGGTGGGATTCCTCGACACATGTCTCAAGACTCATGATTAAGTCCAAACGGGGGAAATGTGGACAGGAAACATAACTTACAGAGAGTCGCGACCGGAGAGAAGGTCGCTCATGTGGACATCCACAGATACAAACCCTGCGCTCATGAACGCAATGGCCATTTCGCTTTGGCCGTTGATCCCCTGTTCTCGAAGGATAGCAACTCGAGGTTTGGCGGTAAGAGAGAGGCGGTTAGAAAGCTTAGTAGTAAAGGGAATAATATCAGCGGCTGGATTAAACGTTAAATTGAAAGAAAGACCGGGGTCTTTGATATCAAGTATGGACTCGTATTCGGAGTCAGTACAGGCAGGGTTGTCTCTAAGTCTAGCCATATGGTAAGAGGTGCTAGACCAGGTTCGATGAAGTTTGCTGATAGGTGACCGATAAACGAGGTCCATGCGATGATAGATGATAAGTTCGTTCGGCGAAGAAGACGATGAAGATACCTGGCCAATCTTCTTGATGAGACCGTCAGGAGGACCACATGTGGCAAAACAACTCTTGAAATTGATCACATCTTTCGTACTGACTTGAAACACTGCACCGAGTTCTTCGTTGAACAACGCCGATATGACATCCGCAGTATCCGTGCTTCTGCAGATGTCGTCGAGCATGACGTTTATGCCACATCGACCTGCAATGCCCATTTCCGTCAGACAAGTCAACAAACCTCCGTCGCTGATGTCATGATAGGATAAGACGATCCCTGCTTCATGTAATTGCTCAAGGGCGTCAAAGTAATCCTTCAGCAGCTGGGCATCTCGGACATCCGGCCCTTCATTGCCTATCTGACCGAACACCTGGGCGACGGCGCTTCCACCCATAGCCTTCATTCCAAGCGCAAGGTCGACATACAGCAGAACAGTCTCTCCAATATCCTCTGAATGTCTCCGAAGAGCGGGTGTCCAGGTATACCGCGTATTCAAGACAGGGGCAAAGGCCGTGACAACCAATGATAACGGAGACGTGACTTCTTTCGCCTCTTCAGTCTTCGGATCTATCCACCCCATCTTCATTGAGGTCGAGTCTTTGCCAACGGGTATACTGATATCCAAATCCGGACAGAGCACCATGGCAATGGCATGCACGGCTTCGTATATGGCAGCAGCTTCGCCAGGGCTATTGATAGACGTCATCCAGTTTGCAGACAATCTTATCCGCTTGAGCCCATCCACCAAATGCGCAGGGGCTATATTCAACAAAGCTTCAGCGACTGCCATTCTAGCAGAGGCAGCAGGATTCACAAGTGCGATCGTTGGTTTTTCGCCCAACGCCATGGCCTCACCGGATCTCAGTCCAGGCGTGAGCGAGGTCGCAGTGACAGAACAGTCTGCGACTGGGGTCTGCCAAGGTCCTACAAGCTGAATAGCTAATGAGCTCTTGGTACAAAGTGGACCTTTCTTACAAACTCACCTGGTCCCGACACGTCAAACCTCCCACTGTACGATCTCCAATGGTGATCAAGAACATCTTGGATGCAACAGCCGGCAATTGTAGCACTCTTGAGACGGCTTCCTCCAAAAAGCCGCTTTCTAGCTCAGGAAGGTAAGACTTAAGTCTACAATCAAATGGCCGAAGTGGCAGCCTGCAAGACTGCCGGTTTCGTGCAACTTTGGGTGGTTTACCAAAAAGGATGGGCATTGGGAGATCGATGGGCGTCGGGTGCTCCTTTGACTCTCGGTCTGTTAGAATAAGTCTGTTCTCTTTTCCTGGCTGCCCCTCTGCTCTTCCTACGACAGAATAGCCACAACGTTCTCGGTCTGCTATAGATTTGAAGACACTCAACCCATCAGAATCGACTGCGAGCACATATCGCTCCTGGCTCTCATTGCACCAAATCTGCATCGGGCTCATACCACGATCAGCATTGTCAACTTCGCGAAGTCCAAACGTGGCGCCGTTGTTGGTGTCCTGAACCAGCTCAGGCAAAGCATTTGACAGACCACCTGCGCCTACATCATGAATGAACTTGATGGGATTGTCGGAGCCCATTGCAACACATGCGTTGATAACTTCTTGCGCTCTTCGCTGGACCTCTGCGTTCGCCCTTTGGACAGAGGCGAAATCTAGATCCTTGGACGCTTCGACTGAAGTCTGACTAGAAGCGGCGCCTCCACCTAACCCAATGAGCATAGCTGGGCCCCCCATAACGATCAGGTAGGCACCAACTCCAACGAGCCTCGGATCCTTCAAGGCATGCTAAAAGAAGTTCAGATTTAGCTATGAAAGGGACTTATTTGCTTACCTGAGGGCGTACGCTCCCAATCCCACCAGCAAGCATGATTGGCTTGTGATACCCTCGGAGTTCCTCTTTCCCATCTGCAACTGGGATCTTCGTGAGCAATGTGCGGAAGTACCCCGTGAGGCATGATCTTCCAAACTCATTGTTGAAAGCAGCACTTCCGAGTGGTGCATTTAGCATGATGTCAAGGCTCGAAGCGATGTGATTTGGGTATCCAACATCAGAAAGTTCCCAGGGCTGTTGCAAATCAGGTATCAAGAGATTAGAGACTGCGAAGCCGCAAAGACCTGCTTTGCTTCTGCTGCCACGCCCCACAGCCCCCTCATCGCGTATCTCGCCACCACTTCCAGTCGCTGCGCCTTCGTAAGGGACTACTGAAGTCGGGTGGTTATGGCTCTCTTAGAGAAAAAAAGTGTTCAGTTAGCTCGGTTTGTACTTGCATGATCATGGTGCAAGAGTCAAAACTCTTGAATAATGTCACCAAATGCACTTCTCGAATGCATGTACGCTGCCTGAATGACCTACCTACTTTGCCGAGGAATGGCACATACTCTGCGGTCTGCTTCCATTCGCCAGTATACCTATCAGGTGCAAAGAAGCTACCTCTCTGGCCTTCAAAAACCGCCGCGTTGTCAGAATACGCACTGATCGTATAAGCCGGGCTCTTCCGATGGGTATTGCGAATCATGTCGAAAAGACTGTGTGGTTTCTCAACGCCGTCGATCGTCCACGATGCATTGAACTGCTTGTGCCGGCAATGTTCCGAATTGACCTGTGCGAACATGAACAATTCCACATCAGTGGGATCCCTAGCGATCGGCCCATCCAAGGCGTAAGCTTTGACCAAGTAATCAATCTCGCCCTCGTCAAGTGCCAAGCCCAAAGTCTTGTTCGCCTTCCTCAAAGCATCTCGCGGATCGCTGCCTTCGGCATGCATAGGAATGTATTGCAGCGGCGCTGGTGAGCTTTGGGCGAACATCTTCTCAAGATCTGGCGCTGTGGTGCTCAACGTCTCGGTCATCCGATCGTGCAACAACTTGGCTGCGAGATCTTTGTCGTATCCTTTATTGGCCTCTGGTATGATAACCATGATCGTGCCCCTTTCGATCCGGTGCACGACATGGGAGAGACCGCATACTTGAGCGATGGAAGTCGCTTTGGAGGACCATGGTGATATTGTTCCGAATCTGGGGTACACGAACATGGTATCTGCCCGACGACCATCTCCACTCTCAGCACCATCATCCTCAGACAATTTGTCTTCCAAGCTGTCCTCATCTCCATAATCAAGTAATTCTTTGAAAACGGACTTATCGTAATCTGCTCGCTTCTCTTGCCCTTCAGGTTCTTTAAGAGCTACATAGTGAATATATCTAGCTCTGATAGCACTGACGCCGAGTTTGTTGGCAATATTCTGTCTTCGAAACGAAGATAAGGCAACTGAGCCGTGGGAGGTGAGATACTCCATGCTTGCCTACAACATCCTAAAACTTAGATGTAGATCTGCACTTACGGTTGGGTACGGGAAATAATGATGGTCAATGGCTACGGCGATCTGTACGCATCACAGTGATAGAAATATTGCGGTCTTCAGAGATAAGGTAGTGGAGGCTGAATTTAGGGCTCACTTAGGCCAAGGCAATGATGAGGCACTTCCTCCTTGAGGAACACTATCAGCTTAAATATATGGCACTCAATATTCTATGCATCTCTATCAATTGTCCAGACCCTGTACATAGAATCCTCCCATGCCGTTTATCCATTGTAGTAATTCATAACGTAGAACAGGATGCCACCGTCGTGAATGCGCACCAAGGTAACAACGCCGTCATGCCTAAGACCATTGTGCCTTCGTCATTCCCACCAAACGCTCTCTGCCAATTCCTTTCTTTTCACTCTCGTATCGTGTAGCCAGCCATAAGTCTTCAGTCATCATCGTCGCCGTCTCCGGACCTCCTCTCGTTGCCTCTTACTCCACTGCGAGATCTCGGAGTCAGCACGTCACTCCAGAATGCGATACTTGAGTAAAATGATGTCTGTTGGCAAGATTCACGAAACATGGCTTGCAACTTGGCGAGCAAGATCGAGTAAAGCGACGACTCTGATGGTAGTAAACCCCAAACATGCCATACAACACGACTTTCTATACGGCATTGGGGAAAACGACGCCAAAAATGTAGCTTACTCCTTGCGTATGGGAATCTTGATCCCCTGCGTGGCAAAGCACTTGCTAAGATTGGTACTCTCTATCACACCGGGAAACTTCTTGGCCGAATGTACCTGAAAGACTTGGCTGAAGCAGGAGGCCAGCACTGGCGCTGAGGCAGTGTTAAGCGTTTGAGCAGAGCTAGGGGAGCCGACGTTGACAAAGTTCATTTTCAATCTGTCACCGACGATACTTAGTTGATTGATGCTTAGAAGGTCTTGAGGATAGGGCACAAACCGAAACAAGCCCTCGGTGCGAACACTGAGATCTTGCAGTATGAACCAGACCCCCATATTATTGTCAGGATCGGTTAATTTAAAGGCGCTCACGCAGAGGCTACCGATCAAATTTCGTGTAAACATGCCACTGAGGTGAGAGCGAGGGTCGCAAGATAAAGTACTCTGGGCTAAAGGGGAGAGTAGCGGACCTTGCACCTGCTGCATGTGTCCAGTGGGAGTCATGGGGGTGGGTGTCTGGTTGATCCAGTAGCCTCCTTGCTGTGGCTGGGAAAGTATGGGCGGTGGGGGGAGAGGCTGGTTCTGGGACTGCATCATTTGCTGTGGATATTGATGCTGGTGGTATGGCATTGGCACTTGAGGTTGAGCAACTGGTGGAGGCTGGGGTTGGCTGTAAGGCGGCGGGATTTGGACTTGGTGGAGAGGTGTGGAGGCATAGACGGAGGTTGGACCAATCTCTTCCGCAGTTGGAGGATACGAGGTTGCTGTTGTAGCAGATATGGAGGGAGAGGTGGCAGAGTGCCGAACGAGGTTAACTTCTTTGTTTGCGTTGTCTGACCATAGGTCGACTGTGAGAACAAAATACGATGTGTCGATATCGCTGGGGGAAGCAACTGAATTTAGTACACCATATTTGAGAAGCCTCCGGCCAAGGCGAGAAGATGGCAGTTACTCACTTGATGTCTAATTCTTTGTTCGTAGTAGAATCTTTAACCACGAGTCGTACGCAAGGCGGTGGTGTGATCGGTCGTCGGTCCTGTAGCAGCATCCAATCAGCCCCAGATCATCCTGCAACAGTCAAAGATCTTATTTCAGCACGAGGCCTTCGTCCTGTCTCGACCAACCTTGTCTCCGAATCCACACATTCTTGCACGGACCGGCTGCTGGACAATGTCTAGACTGTGCTATCTTCAGCAGTTGCCATATCCCTCTCATGCTTGACCGTCGAAAGTACCTGTATATCCTGCCATTATCCATCGTACTCGTTGGCGCCGGCTCCGGCATCGAGGTGGGAGGCATATTGGGCCGCACTGTAGAGGCCGAAGATGGTGTCGGGTAGGCCATACCATTACTTTCGCTGACAAGGGAAGCGACGTCCATAACCGGTGGTGTCGACATGGACAGGGGGGTTAGAGGAAGGGGGTTTTGGCGCTGCTGGGAAAGAGCCACGGCCATGGAGAAGCGACTTGCCCGTGTGGGACGCTTTCGTCGCTCGAACGAGTGCGGGCGTCCTCGTGAGAGGTCAGGAGCTACACGGGTGATATTGGTGATATTGGTGATAGCGCTGGGCTTGACTTTTCTTTGTTCCCTTGTGGATGCTGCAGCAAAGATGGTACGGGAAGTGGAAAGCAGAAGCGATTTGGGGGGTAGGTTATCCCCCTCAGCATGTGCTAGATTGAAGCGATGGATAGTGGTAAGAACGGATTTGGAGCAATGAGATCTATATATCCATCATTCATCGGGCAACATCCTTACGGACATAAGTAGGAGCGATACATGTGTTTGTTGTCCTCGAGTCTCGATCTGCAGTGATGAGAAATTGAAGGGCTTTGGCGACGCCAAGTAGGAACCGCCAAAGCAAAGTGTCGATCCCCAGCCAGCAGGCCCCCCCCCAAGCCCCAAGCCCTAACTTTAAAGCACAAGCCTATTGCCGACTCCCTTCAGATTGGTTGGTCCAGGCGGCTTACCGCTCCCTTGGGCTCACCAACTTGCGCCTTAGACTGCTCTAGGGGCATACGGCGCTCACCCCAATGCTGGAACGATCCTAGTCGTCGGGCCGTGGTCTTTGGCCAGGGCGCGTGAGAGGCAGCCCCCTCCCAATTCCCCAAGACCCAGAAAACAATGACATCGTTCCCGGGCGCTGCAGGGAGAATCCTTCCGACGGTGGTGACGATCGTGGTCGCTTGTGCTGTCACACCGCAGCTGGATGCTCATCAGCGCCCAATCAGAGGTCATTGGGCCTCCCGGACCCTGGGTTCCTTGAGCGTTCATTGAGGCTCGGCGTGGCCAACATGGGGTCTCGCAATCTAAGTTGGTGCTATGGCCGGACCGACGGTTGCGCGGAATGCCACCCGCTGAGCTGCTAGTCATGATTTCGTCAATCATGATAAGATACAGAAATCGCTTGACAGAGCAACGGGTGCAGCCGCCGACATGTGCGCGCCGATCGCGGCACACAGCTTTCAACACATCCACCTCTCGGTCATTGAAGAGCTCCGAGATCGATGGCCCCCTTCATGATGGAACATTGGCAGGCACATATGTGTACCCTGTACCCTGTACCCTGTACCCTGTACCCTGTACCCTGTACCCTGTACACTGGCTTCACTGGCATCATTAGGTCGTGGGTCAAGCGTGAGAGAAAGTTGATGGATTTTGCATCCCATCTAGTCTGTTGGTGACCTGACACAATTACATATCCTGTCCATGCTCAATGCACGATTACTCCCTTTCGCCGATGCTATGCCAGCACGAGGAACGTCGAGTATCTGGGTATCTATATTACAAGTGTAATGCGACCCGAGGCCCCACTAACCTAGCAAACCGTAGAGAGAGCTTGCATGCTCCGTACAAGCGTCCGTCGCTCATAAATGCGTACACCTCATGCAAATCCTCCACCCAGGAGGTCAATAGAGATGAAAAAAGAAAAGTCGCTCGTGACATCGTTGCGGGAAGCTCGAAAGTGTGATATACCGAGTTCGATACTGACAGGTAATTGGAGAAGGTGATAGTATGTATCAGTGCGAGTGAGCTGATAACACTGCGTGACGCAGCGTGAAGTTGGCTTGTGGATAAGTCGCGCACTGTGTCGATGATCGATTCTAGGTGGGACGCGTTCAGGATGCTAGCTTAACAAAATGCTTGTTCCATATCCATCCGACCAGATTGTCGGCGTCATCTTGATTCTTGGCAAGCCAAAGCTCGCCTTTCTCGCCGATGACATCAAAAATCTAAATGAACTTCATTAACACGGGTCTAGTAAGGATCTGTTTGCGGGAGACTCACCTCGCCAGCAACGTAGGCCAGATAGGGGTAACCAGCCTCCTTCCTCGCCGGATCAATATTGAATTCGTACACGCTGGCGGCGAAGAACAAAACGTTGTAACCGTGTTGTCCTTGCCCAGGAGCAGGTGACTGTGTTGGAGGAGAGTCAGACATTGGCATCGCCGAATTGAAGAAATCTGAAAATCTTTGAGGGTCAGAGTTATCGCGCTGTTGAGAGGATCCAGAGCTCGGAGGGTACGTGCTCTGTGATGTTCTACCTGCACGCGTCGATTCCTCACTTGGCCTGCTGATGCTGGGAGTTTCGATACTGGGACGTGAGATGGATGGCGAGGGTTCGGTAAAGGTTCGTGGAGTTGCAATTGACGGACGGCCAGGCGTTGCGGTCACTGGCGTGGTGCTGTTGGAGAATGAGTGATAGCTTCCGGGCACCTCTGGCGTTCGTGGACTGGCGCCTGAGAGGGTGGAACTAGCGCGCACGCGTCCTGTGGTGACGTAATTGCCTGCCGGCGCTAGCTGCTGCATCCCATTTTCAATGGGAAAGAAGCTGCCACTGCTACGGCCCCCTCCACTCCCAAAGTCAGGCTGAGGAAGCATCGGCGACTTATCGCTGCTGACTGACAGCGTACGTGGCCTTTCTATCAAAGACGATTGTGAGGCATGCCGCGCAGCGTTCTCATCGTCGCCGTTCAAGGTCGTCGTCGGAGAAATGTAATTGGACTGCTTGGCGGCATCTTTCAGCATTGAGCCATTGCAGACCCCGAGAGAAAGCACTTGCGCCTCGAAGAAGGCAAAATCGCCGGTGAAAGCTTCCACGATGTCCTGCGCCTTGGCGGGAACCTTGTTGTCGTCGAGGGCCTGGCTCAATTTTCGCCGCCATACGACCTGCCATTGAAGTTGTAGCTGCACGAAATTGTTCAGGCAAGCCTCGACCAGCTTGCCTGTCAAGGCGAATAACTTGGGCAACTCGTCCTTCAGCGTATCGTTGATTGCCTGAAACTGCTCGCCTTGCTCCATGGTCTTCTTGTCGGGCTTATCCCCTCGGTCCTTGATAGCTTTGAAACGTGCATAGTCCGTCACGCGTTTTCCCCGTTTAGACATCAACTTTTGAGGGCCGTCATGCAGTCTCAACAGCGTCGTCATTGGCTCAATGACGTTCTTGCGCACAGCAGCCACCTGTATCATTCAGCTTTAGCTTCCTGTTTGTCTCTCTGCGATGCTGAGAAAAACTTACATGGTCCGTGAGAGCGGTCATTGACATTTCTCTCGTAGACATCCTGAACTTTCGCCATTTGCTCTCAAGCTCAGGATAGTTAGTCTGGCCAACATCAATATGAGCCTCCATACTCGAGGCAAAATCGCAGAAGTTATTCATAAAGACCTGGACGTCGTTGGTGTACCTCTCGACATCGCGCATAACGATCTGAAGTTTGAAGAAGTGCGATCCAAACTTCTCGCAGATTGCAGAGTAAGCTTTGTCGTCGACCGGATCGGAAAGGCCAACTTGCTGTCTCAGCTTCTCCGCCGTCCGGCGTCCGAATGCCTTAGACAAGCCTCCCCGAACGTCAGATTCTTTGCGCTTCCGCGTATTTATCACCTGTCCCATGACATCGGTACGCTTCTTCATTCCATCTATTCTCTTTGCCATACTCTTCATCTCCCGTGCAGCAATATCCAAAGCCTTGAAGTCAGGATGATTCTCCGGCGTCACTTCCAACAGCTGGTCAAGCAACAAGGGATACTTCAAGATCCGTTGTACAGGTTTGACCAGCAGGGAATCCAGATTCCATGCTGAAGTAAGGTCATGGGCGTATGCTCGGCATTCTTTGAGCCAGATCCCAACCTTGAGATCCTTCTGCAGCGCCAGAAGCTTCTGATTGGCAAGGTCGTGGTTCTTCAGGTACTCCGTATAGACCTTTTCCATACTTTCCATATAGTGTTGGAATTGTTCGCCAATAAAGGTCTTGCGATCCTTCTCATCGTCGCTAAGTTCAATGCCATTCAATGATGATTGATCATCCGTATTACCGCTGTACGACGTCGCGTTACTTACTCGATTACTTCTCCATCGCTTCGACCTCGCCAGGACGTACACAGACTTCGAGCCCTGCTTTAGTGCATCGAGGAAATTCGTTGAAAAAGCCACAATGTGGTCGGAATTGCCGAATAAGGTCTTCACATCTTCTGGCGAAATGACGATGATGTTTGCGGTGCCCTTGTATATGTCATCAACAACTTTCATGTCCTGACCGAAAGAGTGCTCGGTGTCTACAAGCTCCTTTATGATATGTCGTCGTCTTGTCAAGCGTTTCTGATCAGGCGAGGGCGATGAATTCTTTGAAGGTGCATCTGTTGATGTAGATGGATGATCTACACTTGTTCGCTCTTGAGACATGGACGCGGATGAGGAAGGCTGCTGAATCAAGGAAGTGGCTGATCTCGATTGATGAAGAGAGTCGTTAGTCGGAAGATCCGGCAGAGGCGGAGAAATAGCATCAGCAGTCAGGGCCTTAAGGACTTTTGGAGGCACCTGCTTGCCATAGACGCTTGGTGAAGGCGGCGAGCGAATCCTTATTGGGTTAGAAGCATCGAATGGTGGAGGAGGCAGTGTATGGAATGGCAACGGTGGTGGTATGGTGGGCGAATCTTCCATCTGGGGCGGCATTATGTTGATGGCAAGCCCTTCGATTGGAGGCAGTTGTGGGTGAGAATGTGCGGGAGGTTTTCGTCCCAGTGCTTCCTCTGCCATTTCTGCGATATCTTTCTTCGCTGTCTGCCAGTCTTTGGGAGGTAATATTGGCTTGTCTTCCGATGGACTATCTCCAGCCTCCGCCTGCAGGTGAAGACCTCCGAGAGACGGCGACATGTCCCAATCATCAGGGCCGGTCAAACTCGCTCTAGCAGGCTTGAACTCGCCTTGATCGACAGAAAGGTTAGTACCTGGTGGAGTAGGATCCCCATCTTCACGTTCCATGCTCTCTAACATTTTTTCATCGTGGTCTTCTCTGACCTCTTTCTCGGAGACCTCTGGAATCTTCACAGAGCTTGTTCGTTGTCTGATCTGAAATCTGACTGGATCTGGCACCGACTTTGGTTGCCTATAACTCCCCTTTGCTCTTTCTTGCAAATACAGTGCCGTCACCTTCTTGAGGTCCCAACCACCCTGGCGAGCCAGATCAGGAGACTGGGTGATAATATGCTGCTGGACGTCTTGTATCAGCTCCGGACTGACAATGCTAGGATCATGATAATGATCTAGAACGCGGTTGATGGTGCTGTAGGCGTCACTATCCATGGTAGTACGCGCAGTACGAGGCGACGTAAAAGATTGCGGTGACCACAGCTGGGAAGTCTGCTGGCTTGCAGAAGTGGAGATGGACAGGTGAGGTTGTTCAGCTGAATACGACGGGGAGTATTCGTCGATTCGCTCCAGTGGCGCTTCGCGATCTTCTCTTGATTTGTTTGATGATGTCCATGAACTCATGCTCCATCGACTCTCGGGATCCTCGTTCAATTGGGGCTCCTTTGACTTTCCTTCGTACTGTTGCTCCTTGAATGGCGCGTTTTCAAGAATTGGGGTTTCACCAAGCATAATCTGGATTGATTCTCGATCATCTCTCTCCGAAACAGATTCTTCTGCCGCAAGGGGCTGTCGTACTCCATCTGGACTAGAGCTTGGATCTCGTGTAGTAATAATCTGATTCAGCAGAGTTTTTTGCTCGTCTAGATGGCGAGAACTATCATGTGAATCATCTTGAGGCTCGTCATCAAAAAATGTGTCCACTGAGTCCGATGTACCAGCAGTGATCGCAGAGCTAGGTTCAGCATCTGAGGGTATACTTTCACCTCCCTTTTGGCCTTGATCCAAGCTCACTGAAAATCTATGAAATGTGCCAAGGGTGGGCGAATCCTCCATGCTCATGTCTAAGACAGATCGCTCTGACAGGTGACCAATATTGATTGCCATTTCGGGCTCTGTGTCTTCCTCTACAGGAGTTTTGTAATCGTCCTCGGTCTCTTGTGTTGTTGATCGACCCATGTTCACTTCAATTGCGCGAGCCCCGCCTTGGCTGCCCGTCGTGTCACTCTCCTCGGCCGTAGGATATCCGTCAGACATGTGACCCTCGCGAGTCATCGAAAAAGCCATAGATGCCCTCCTCTGCTCGTCTTTTCGTTCCTCCTCTTTGACAGTTTTGGTGACAGCCTGCTGGATTTTCTGCCTCCTCGCTGCAAAATCCACGCCTGCCAGTTCTGGAGGTTTGCGGGGCCTCGCTTCCCGTGTATTTCTTGAGCTACCATCTTCGTGGCCAGAGAATCTCTCGACCGCTCGTGCCCGTGAAGCCGAAGTTGACGCGTTCGACACCGGCTGACGAGGCCGTGAACTTCGAAGTGGAGGAGACTTTTTTGGCATTGGAGCGGATATGTAAGCTGTAAGAAGCGGGCTAGTGGTAGGACGGCCTGTTCCGGAACTGAAGTCGCCCCTTCTTGGCGATCTTTGTGGAGTACTTGACCTCGAATGCCGCGGCGGACTACGAGGTTTCTGTAGGTGCTTCGGTATTGTGGCTGCAGGTCTCGTGGGAGAGATGATATGTGCTCTTCCCAATGCTGAGCCAGCACGCGTTGATTGTGTGGAGTTACCCGAATCAGATGCTGTACTCAGCCGTCGAGTGGTACTGACTGGAATGCGAGACTGAGAATTTCGCTTCGAGGTGGTAGTAGAGCTGGAAGAAGATTGTGGGTCTCGAGACGGCGACAAATTGGTTCCGTACATCTTCGATGTCGGTGGCTTTGATGGTGCACCCGAGAAGTCACTTCTCGTCCTGCGATGTAGGTTTGATGGGAGATCAGGGATATTCCTCTCCATCTTGATCTCCTCCAGCGTCGGTGTCATACCTAAATACCATGCGGAAGGTGACGAGGGCGAAATCTCAGGTATTGGTCGCCCACGATCTTGTGGGAACATTGGGTTTGGACTGTGCATGCTGCCTTCGGATCCCCTCCGCCGGCGCGGCCCAGGTATACCAAAGCCTGGATTAGTATGGGCAGGACTCGTTGCAAGAATCTCCCCAAACAAAGGCCTACGAGGAAGGGTGTCGGCATGTTGACCTAAATCTGTGGCTGATTTGGAAGCGTCCTGTCTGGAATCAATCGGCTCTGTTCTGTGTGTCCTCAATGTCCTTTTCGACCTTGGACTGGCATTGCTGTCTTCATTCGTTCGCCCTCTTCGAGGGTAAGGCCCTGATGTTCCCATGGAATGCAGAGAAGTTGCTGAGATCTTTTTTCCAGAGACATCGCCGGTGCTGGTCGAAAGAGACGACTTGCGGGGTTTACCATGTGCGTTATTTGATGATCCTCCAGGGTTGGAATTCGCAGATGGCGATCTTGAGCTGGATTCTCTTGGCAGAGGTAGAGCTTCGTCTTGCGGTTGATTGAACTTGTTGACCAGATCTTTCAACGAGGTCTGGCGATTGCGAGCGGTATTAAAGAGCGCCGGTGTAGATCTTGTAGAGTTCAGAGGTGACCGGTCTGAGGTTGGGGATTTAGTATAGCGAGACTGTATCCGAGACGTTGATTGAGGTAGCTTTGGAGGATAGGGCCTGGCGATGGCCGGATTTGGTCTTTGTCCCAATTCAACCATGCCAATTTCGCGTTGTTCTACCCTTATATCCCCTTGTCCAGATGATCCTGCCAACGATGCCCTATACTTATCTTGATGAGGCCTATAGAATTCGTGCGGGTCAGGCGAGTTGCTGCGGCTGGCACCGTTGCTGCGAACACTTGGGATACTCTGGTCGAAGGCCGTGAACACCTTTGGCCGCTTGGCTGAGGGTTGTGTGTAAGTGTAGGCTGGCAAGGGCGGTATAGTAGTAATACCATCCGATGTTACGGCGGGGTGAAATCCAGGAAGTTGTTGATGGGTCTGAGACTCTAGGCCATTGCGGTTATGGGCCTGGTCGAGAGACGGCATGCTGACCGAACAGCATCGGGCATCAACAAGGCATCACTAAATTGAGAGAGATCAAGCGTGCACACTCGTGGAGGGCCCAGTGAAGGAGTCGATGATAGCGGCGGGCAAGGTTCCTCCACTGGGACGGGGTGCGGCCTCTGGAATTCACTGTCGCACGATAGAATAGGATGAAACGGGCTCAGAGGAAGGGAGACCGTCAGAAGGTGCGATCGCGTTGATGTGTTTGCGGTAGGTCCAGAGCAGGTTGTTGTTGGAGGAGTGGACACACAGATGAGGTCAAGAACGGAGCTACCGTTGAAGCGTCTGGATGATGTGGAATTGCTGCAATGGCAACCAATGGGACCGATACCTGCCAAGCCCTTTACATCCAACGTTCCGCTTCCGAAACTCGCGCCTCATCCAGCAGATCCATCCGCTGATAACGGCTCGACGGACTGGCTCGTGCTTTACCACTATTATTGAGCTATCCAGGTTCACACAGTGCAGGGCAATCTACCAAGCTTTCTATATGGATCTCAGCGGAGATTATCGCGTCAGAAGAATCAAGAAATGAGGACTGCAGGGGTCTTGCTGGCATCACAGTTCTCGCGGCTCTCTACATTGTTATTATTATCCTGCAGAAACCGAGTTGACCGCTACTTGTAACACAAGTGGTCTCTATGTACTCTCCGAAAAATACAGTATTCACGAGAAAGACTTCACACGCAATTCTCTTGAGAAACAAAATCTCATCACTTAGAGGCGGGCGCTTCTCGCTGGAAGCGACCATCGCTCATTGAACAGCTGCTCATCTGAGTGTGCTTAACTAAGCGCTATTGCAATATAAGAACGGACCGTGCCCTCTGGGAGAATACTGACTGGCGAGGATGTCCCAGCACTAGAACACATCTGAAGCTCCGATGAGCGGTCCTCTACCCTGCGAGAAGCCTCGACACGACAAGGGCGGGGACATTTCTTTATCACGAAAATCAATACATGCCAGCAACCCTTCAAAGCAATAGGACATCAGTCTTGTGTTGTTTGCGTTGCGTTGTGTTTTCCTTGAAGTCTCTTTTGCTCCTTCGGTAAGACTTGCTGGTCTCTATCGTGGTAGGGCTAGATGCTTACTAATCCGAGTTTTGGTTCGCGTTGGGCTGGACGCGTTCAAACTTGAGAAGAAGTCATGCTAACGTAAAGTAAACATGGTATGGTCGATGCCGAAGTCGATTGGATTTCAAATTTGACAATTCCTCAGAAACCTCTCGTACTTCATTTGCCGCCCGTGATTGCCTTCATAAGATTTCCAAAATGTCGTATGCTTTTCTACACGGGGCGTAGAAGATGACAAGGAAGCGAAAGCGAAGTCGGCCTTCCGCGCAAGACACTGTTGCGGACCCTCGGAAAAAGGTCAAAGCCGACAAAGAGCAGGTGTCCGTCAAGCATCCTACTTTATGTCTTTACTACACCCAAACCTTGACCTTACGAAACTTCCTGCTTGCAAAACTGCCAACAAGCTCCAAAGCACGACGTCGGAGGATCGTATCTACAGTAGACGAGATTTTTGACAGAGTCTTGGTCTGCATGGTGGATGTGCAGCAGCCTAAGTCTGCCTCGTCTCGAAGCAAAGATTTCGAAGCTTTCTCTCAGCAATTCAACCCCACCGCTGGTAGTAGCATTGTAGAAGGGTCTACCTCGCAATCAGACCTCATAGACTTCGCTATCTGGCTATTGTTCTACAGAGTCCACCAGCAAGCTCACAGACCACCACACATGCTATGTCATGGCTACCAGCGAGCCAGCCTCCCGCGAAGGTTGAATGAAGACCACTGTGCGCTCGCCGGTATACCAGGCCTTGTATCACATTACCCAAACGAGAATGTGGATGCTTTGAAGAATGGAGCTTGGACTGAGCTTCTCGGCTTGCTTGGCAAAGAAGGCGATCGGATCATGCTTGATCTCATCTTGGAGTGTGGCATATTTGTACCTGTCGATGGCGGTCGCGGCAACTTCTACCAATTATCAGGTCCGAATGTTGAGACCTCCTAGCGGATAAAACTCACCCAAGGTTCTCAGGCACTCCGATAACCGAATTGCCACCTCTCGCAGTCTCGAAGACTGTTGCTTCGTTGCAAGCACAGCAGACAGGTCCTCGGAGTGGCTCGGGTAAAGCAGGTAGTTCGCAAAGCAACGGCCCGGCTGCCATCAATTTTGTTCGGAGTCGTATGTTTTATGCACGTGCAGCGCTGAATGCCAAAGGCAAGGTCACCTTTGGTCTTCGTCATATTCGTGAGTCTGACGCGATGCAACTGATGCCCACACTGATGATTTCTAGATGTCTTGAACCGATATCCGGACGCAAACAGTCCAGACCATACAGTGCATATCATGAAGTATATCTTTCCAAAACAGTTCAAATTGCACAATGCGTTCAATTCCACCGTTGATCCGAAGGAGACTGTTCCGCCTTTCAAAGACTATACATTACGAGAGCACGAGATCGCTCAGTCCAAGAGACGTACGTTACGAGAAAAGAGCAGTGAGATTGTTGGTCCTCGATCGTCTACGCACCACATACCAAAACGACTTCGAGGCGCGGCTTTCGACTTGGTTCGCAGACTACGGAAGAATCATTCTCGGTGCTCTTACCATCAGCTATTGAAACACTATTGCCCCTTAAAGGTAAGCCACGAGTTTCGTGTAGTATGATGCCGCTCGTTGACTTTTGCAGGGGAAGGAAAAGCCTCAAAAACGGGTTCTGCCACCAAACTTGACTCCCACACCTTCCAAGACTGTAATTTCAAGACCCTCAGCGTCATCGAATCTCGTCGTGACTAGCTTGCAAGATTCGGCAGACCCTTCAAAGCTGTCCTTAGTCTCATTGGCAACTCCTCACTCCGATGTTTCAGGGTTTTGTCGAGCCGCGCTTTCAAGCGTCATACCCAATGGCTTTTGGGGCAAAGGGAACGACGGTCAGGCGAACAAAATATTCGCAATGCAGCATGCTGACCGCTTCGTCCAATTGCGAAGATTTGAGAACATGTCGTTGCATGTTGTCTCGCAGGACATAAAGGTATGGATCTCTTGAAATGCAATCCCCGAATCAAACTAATTCCACCAGTTAGGTTGTATGGCGTGGTTGATACCATCGCACATTAGCGCCTCTGCCAAAATTGCGGCCTCCGATATGCAGAAGCGAAAGGAGATCTTCCTGGAATTTCTGTACTATATTTTCGACTCGTTGTTGATACCCTTAATCCGATCCAACTTTCATGTCACGGAGTCGAACGTTCATCAAAATCGCCTTTTCTACTTCCGCCACGACGTATGGCGGTCATTGACGGAGCCTGCTATGTCGACTTTCAAGCTTTCCATGTTTGAGGAGATCAAGACGCTGAAAGCCAGGAAAATGCTCGATGCGCGCTCCCTGGGGTTCAGTCAGATCCGGTTATTGCCCAAAAAAACTGGGGTACGTCCAATTACCAATCTTCGTCGACGAGTCACAAGATTGCACAATGGAAAGGTCATCTTAGGCAGGAGCATCAATTCAATTATGGCCCCAGTGTTCAATATCCTCGATTACGAGAAAAGGAAACAGCCAGCTCTCGTTGGCTCCG
>JAABUL010000774.1_pt1 | contig 66186 bp, 16 predicted proteins | sample 5559151 | NCBI WGS metagenome assembly JAABUL01 (sample SAMN10711876, study PRJNA513368) | rock metagenome | isolation source: Antarctica rocks | place: Antarctica: Victoria Land, Pudding Butte sud
TCTAATAGTATAATTTTAATATTTAGCATTTATATTAATTAAAGATTTTCGTATTATTGTTGTTTTGTTTTTCGAATTATTAATTAATTTTGCAAACAAAGATAGCTTGCTTATAGAAAATTTATTAGTATATATTTTTTTTTTAATTAATCTTCTATTCTAATTTATTATTAACAAAAATTAATTTGCTATTATTAATCTCAAGCGAAAAACTTTTTTATCTTTGTCTTTTAACAAAATTGCAATAAGAAGCAAAACAAATAACAAAAACAATTTTTGTTAACTAATATATATAAAAAAAAGATTATCTACAAATAATTACGACAACAACAATTTATATTCGATACAAAACTAAATTTTATCTAAAATATTTTAACTTTTGAAATCGATCCGACTTGACGCGATCAGTCTATATATTTTTATATTTTTATTGATTGCAACAATCTATTTGATTTCAATCTTCTTTTAAAATAATTTCTAGCAGATAGATTCTCTATATTTAACTCGAATTTAGCTTTTTTTCTTTTTTGAACGCAGAACTTGCTAGAGTCTTGAACAGATTTATTGTAATTTCTTTTAGAAATAGTAGATTTAACTAAATTTTGATTAGATTAACTTAGATTATCAATTAGACAATATCGAATTTATATTGTTTATTAAAATCTATATTTTTAAGTATAGTTTTTGTATTTTGCAATCGAGAACTTGACTATACAGTTTGAATCGAGTGCTCGATTGTAGAAATTGATTAATTTGCGAATTTAATATTACGCAATAGCGCGAAAAACAATTGACTATCTTTTGTAAATAGTAAACTTGTATTTGTATTTTTTGTTGTAAACAACGCATTCTCTACTTTTTCGATTAACAAAAACAAGAGAGAAGATTGCGAGATTTGAACAAATAATATTAATTGATAGATATTTGTAAATTCAAGAATTTGCTATATTATAGTACAGTATTGCTTCTTAATTCTAACAAAATATCTAATATTGTTGGCGATATATTACAAACGCTTTTAGCAATTTTGTTCTACGTTTAAAAAGATCTACGATTTACAAAAATTGGAAATAAGAGATTTGTTAAGAACAATAAGTATAATTGAACAAAAGTGTTTTTCAGAACTGCACTGTATAAGCAATTTTCGATTTTCTATCTATTATTTGATTATTGATACTATTTAGATTCAGTTTGGCAATTATAATATATTTCAAAAATTCTTTAATATATTGACGCAATTGTCGATTTATTTTCTATTAACTATCGAATCAGCTTAAATTTTTTGTACAAGTTTAAGAATTTTAGATTTAAATAGTTTTCAAACTCAAGTTGTAATATCAAAAGTAAGCAAAAATATCTTTCTCTACTATTGCTGCAAAGACACAATATAAATTAAGATTACTTGCAAATTGATTGACAAAAATAATAGACTTAAATAGACTAAATTCGATAAAATATATAATCGAGAATTGCAACAAACAAAATAAATCTGAAAAGATTCTCTATCTATCTTGTTATACAATTAATATTTGTAAAAGCAAACAATCTAAATATAGTTCGAAAACAATTTTAACAATACAGAAATTTCAAAATTCTGTTAACAAGACAATTAGATCTGCTCTTGTTTTTGTCTATTAGTATATATTATATATCTGTTTTTTTCGAATTCGAAATTTTGCGTTTACAGTTTTTGTCTCTCTCGAATTCTCTATTATACAATTGAACAACTCGAGTAGAAAAATAGAAAAGAGATTTTATAGTAGAAACAAAAATTAATTAACGTTATTTGATATAGTTTAGAGTTACAAAATGCTGCAAATTATATTTCTTTCTTATTGTAATCTATTTGTATTTATTTGCTATAAATAATTGATCAAAACAAAAAGCAAAATATATTGTAGAAAACTCGAATATACTAGCAGAACTTGACAAGCTCTTACTATCGATTAATTAAATATTTTCTTTACATTATTATATCTATTTTTTCTGTTTATCTAACAGTATAGCTCTAATATTTAGCATTTATATTAGTTAAAAAATTTTGTATTATTGCTGTTTTGTTTTTTAGATTGTTAATCAATTTTGCAAACAAAAATAGCTTGTCTGTAAAGAATCTATTAGTATATTTTTTTTTCTATCTCGATTAATTTTCTATTCTAATTTATTATCAGCAAAAATTAATTTGCTACTATCGATCTCGAGCGAAAAACTTTTCTATTTTTGTTTTTTGACAAAACTGCAACAAAAAGCAAAACAAATAACAAAAACAATTTTTGTCAACTAGTATATATAGAAAAAAGATTGTCTATAGATAATTGCAACAACAACAATTTGTATTTGATACAAAATCAAGTTTTGTATTTAAAATACAAATAGATTTTTCTGATTGTATCTATATATTCTATCGAATAATTCGATTTGTAAAGTTCTTGATAATTTATATACTATAAAACAGAAAAATCTATAATTCGATTTGTAATATTTTCGATAATCGATTCGACTATTGTTTTTTTGTTTTTTAGCTACAACAGTTTTGTCTTCGATTATCGATAAATTTGCTAACTATAGCAGTTTTACAAAGTGCAACACAATTAGCTAGATCAAAAACTATCGAAATTGACAATACTAGAGCAAATTTGTAATTTATCGAGAATTTTTGTCTCTGTGTAGTATATAATATATTTGTAGCAAATAGCAATCGAGAGCAGATTCTTTGTAGACAACTTCTATTTAAACTGTTTTTTGTAGTTTTAAGTGTTAATATCAATTGTCTATCGCTGTTTACGAATTTCTTTAACTATGTTTGTTAGTACAAGATATTGAAAGCGCTCGAATATTGCAAAAATTAAATCGATTCGAAACTATTTTAGTCGAGTTTTAATAGCAATTGTTTTTGAAAAAAAAAACTTGTTTTTAATATCGAGCTATTCGAGCAAATATTAACTTAGATTTGTTTTGTTCTACTTCTATTCTGATTTTGCAATAGTCTAGAGAGTTTTTTGCAACTTTAATTAACTATTTTTTCTCTATTTTATTGCAATCTATATTTATCGAACTATTTAATAGAATTCTAGAACGCAAACAGTAAAAACAGTTATACAATTAATTTAACTGATAGTATTGCAGTAGTATCAAGATAGATTGTATCTTTTGTAGTATTTTTTGTCAATATTACAAACTATATTATTTTAGTGCAAGTTTGTAATCTATCGAGAATCCGATACAACTTTTGTATTAATAATATTTTAGTTTCTAGATATAATTGCAAGATCTATTATTTTTGCAATTGATATTAATCTGTATTTCTAGAAACTTTGTCAATATAGATATTAATTCGAATCGAAGAATACTGAAAACAATTAGTTTTTTACTCGAAATTGTTTTAAAAATATTTTAGCTATATACTTTGTTTAGTATACTTTGTTTGTTTTTTGAGATATTTCGATTAGTTAATATTTTTAGACTATTTTTTGTTTTATTGTTTAGAGTATTTCTATTAAATACAATATTGTTCGACTCGACTTCGATATTTGTTTTAACTCTTTTAGTATATTCTTTTTTTTTCGAGTATTGTTATTATAATAGCAACAAGCAAACATATAACAAAATATATAAAATATACAAGAGAAAATCCGTGCTAGAAAATAAATACAAAAAAAAAAGAATCGAATAAAAATAGAAACACTTTTTTAGACAAAAGTTGTTACAACAAAAACAACAAATAAAATCGAATATATATACTACAGTTTTCGATTCAAAACAAACAATAATCGGAATAGAAATTTTTTGTAGACAATTTCTCTCTTAATTGTTCTTAATAGCAACAATTTTAATTTTGAGTTTTTGTTGCTGTTTACAGATCGATCTGACTATTTTTATCAATATTAGAAATTGAAAATATTTGTATTTAATAACTAGTCTAGTCTACTACTACTTTAGTCGAATTTTAACAGCAGTTATTTTCGAAGAGAGAGTCTGTTTTCGATATCGATCTTTTTAATTAGTATTAATCTATATTTTTGTTTTGTTTAATATTTATACGTTTCGATTTCTTAACTTTCTTTAATACAGAACAAAGTCTAATATTGTTGTTATCGATATTAAAACAGATACTATCTATCGATATATTAACTGTTTGAAAACTAACAGTTATCGATTCTAATTGCTTGAAAGCAGATTAACTATTTTTAAGACAAAACAATTTTTGCAAATATCTCGACACTTGCAATACAAGTATTTTTCTGTTTGCTATTAGTTATTGTTTTGTCAGTCAGTATATATATATGTTTTGTACAGTAAATATATTGTTTCTGACTGACAAGACAGTTTTTTTAAAGATAACTGTATATATATATATATACAAGATACATATATATATCGAGAGATTGTTTTAATATTCAAGCAAATAAATTTGTTTCGCTTAATATTTTATATCGAGCTAAATACTGTTTTGTCGATAATTCTGTTGCTATTATTGTCGGTCGAAAAAACAACTGTAGCGATGTTTGCTATTAACTATAACAATTTCCAAATATCTAAATTTTAGAAAAAATATAAATATAATCGATAAATTCAGTAATATATAATATACTTGCCGCTAGTTATAGCTAACTTAAATAGCGAGAGAGTTGTCTGCAGACAATTTGTATATAATATTTTATCAATAATATCAAATCTAAACTCGAAATTTTAGACAGCGTAAATAATTAAATTGACAAAACTTGTTCAATTATTGTTTTTCGACAGTATATTCTGAAAATATTACAGAATTTCGAGATTTGCTCGATACAACTGTCTCGACAGTATATTTTAAAATATTGCAGAATCTCGAGATTTGCTCGATATATCGGAAAAGTCTGTTAAAATTAAACAAATAGATTAAACTAATCTCTCTGAAGAATTTTTTCAGTATCAAGTATTTCGACATTTGTAATACAAGCATTTTTTTGTTTGCTGTCGATTACTGTCTCGACAGTTAGTACTTGTATATATTTAGTACAGCAACAATAACTGTGCAAACACTAGTTAACAAGTCGGTTCTATTTTTGCTCAAAATAACTATATATATATAGAATTATATATATATATATATTGAAGAATTGTTTCAACATTCAATTTTTTAAATATATTTTATATAGCGTTTCTGATCGAGTCAGATATTATCTTGCTGATAATCTGATTATTATTATTGTCGGTAAAAAAGAAACGAGAGTGGTAACTAATATTATAAACTATAATAGTAATTATATATCGATCTTCAAGAAGAGATAAATACACTTAATTAACAATAGAAATTAAATATATAACGCTCTCTGATTACAGATTTCTGTTAGAGAGAGAAAGTTATTTTAAAACAATTTTTATAGCAATTCTTAACACAAATACAAGATTGTGTATTAATATTGAAATCGACATTTGTAACAAGACTTGTTTAATTATTATTTTTGTAAAACGTATTTTAATAGTACAGAATTTGGAAATTTATCTTACAAGTTGCTGTATAAATATTGACTTAGTATTTTTTGCTCGCGGAAATGTATTAGCAATGTCGAAACAGATAGTTTAGTTAGTATTCGATATAGTTGCGGCCGTTGTTGTATATAATATATTGTTAAAGAAGCGGCACGTTGCTGTCTGCACACTAGTATAGTAGCTTTTGATAACAATAAGTTTATTAGAGAAATTACGTCGGCAGTTTTTAATCTATTTTCGATTTGACTGCAATTATAAGATATCAACTGCTGTTTTTAGTTAATTTTGATTTGCTGCAATAGCGTAACAGCAGAAATTCGAGAAAAATTTACAGTAGTTCTTTCTTTGCTGACACACGTGTCTCTCGGACAACGTTTTATTTATATAGACAAAAATAAAATTGTATTATTTATACAAGTTTCGCTTGAATATCTTTTCTAGCTTACTATTGCGGACAAAAGCTAAGTTGCTTTATTTGTATAGATTTTGTCGAAATATCTTGTTTATAATAGTAATTGAGAATTTAGATATTTTTTTCTGTACAGATCTCGAAAACTCTGTTTTATATATTTTTTTTCTAATCTTTTAGATCGGATACATTTGTTTAATTTAAACAATTTTTCTTGTTTACAAGTGCACGAGAGTACAAATAAAAAAAAATAGTCTGAGATTAGAAAAAACTAGATAAATAAAAAAAGTTTATATTTAAATACAATTCGAAAAAATAATATATAAAAAGTTGTTGTCAAATATATAGTATATACAAATTATATCGAGAAAAATCTGATCGTACGTATTCTGCAAATATATTTGAAATTATTTATTAATAATATCGAGCTGTAAAAAGAATCTCGACTGTTGTACAAATATTATTGTTGCAACTCTGCAGAAATCGATATTAAAAAAACAAAAATTGTTTATAGACAATTTCTGTTGTCTGAAACTGAAATCAATATAAATAGTAATCGGTAATTCTAAAAGATAGAATATAGTATACTACAAAAAACAAACAGTTTTGCTGTAAATATTCGATAGTATTAAATAGATTCTTTGCCAGTTCGAATAGCTATCTATTAAAGTAAACTACTTCTAAATACTGTAAATATCGAGCATTTATCAATTAATATATTTGTAAATATCTAGAATTCGTTTACTTATACGTCGGAATAAAAATATAATAAATAAATCGAATAACTGTATCGAAAACTTAACAATATCTATTTATAGAAATACAGTAATAATTTAGAATCTGAGATAGATTGACATTGTAACAGTATTTTTTAGAAAATTCAGAATTTGCAGTTTTAGAAATCGAATATCTTGAATTTCTGCTGCAACTATTCTGAGATGCAATAAATAGATTGATATAAAAACTAGAAATTGATATATCAATATTTAGTTATACAAAAAATAGAGATTGTTATCTATATATAGACAAGATACACAGAAACTCGAAAATAAAAAATATAAAAAAAACAAAAGTTCTAAATATTAGAGACAAAAAAGACAACAGCTGAACTGCTGCAAAAAAAAGTACAAATCTGCTATTTATATTCAAATATATTAGAAAACTCTTTCGATTGATTTTGAATTTCTCTGTATTGTTGTTCGAGTAATAGAGCAAATTATCAATTTTAAAAATGCAATAACTGCAGACAAAGAATTAATTATAGTAAATCTAATATCGATAACTGATAGCAACTTAAAAACAGAACTGTAGTATAACGCGGAAATTTTTGTATTAGCAGTTCTTTTTATTTTTTTCGAAATTTTAAGAATAGACAAAGAGCTGTCGAGAAAACTGTAAAATTAGAAAAAACAAAAATCTCTATCGATTAATAAATTCGATTTTAACAAAAGAAACTGCTCTGTTCTCAGATTGTTATTGTTATTACTGTTTATATTTTTGTTTTTATCTTTTTTATCTTTATTTTTATCAAAATTTTCAAATTTATTTTTAAGTTTATTTTTATCTGCAGTTTCAAGTTTATTTTCAACTTTATTTTTAATTTTTAATATTAGAATTAATGTTTTTGTTTCTATCTGCAAAAAATTTGTTAGTCTCAAATATATATACAAGTTGTTTGTAGACAATTTTCTCGCCGATTTATTATTTGTTTGTATATTTCTTTTTTATATATTGCTTTTGTAATTCGATACGCTGCTTTCGATATTTTGTGTATTGCTTTTGTTTTCCGACTGTATACGAATTGTAAATTTATAGTTGTCAGTATATCTATTTTTAATTTTTTCTTGTTTCAATTGTTTGTTCTCGATCTGCATTAGCTTGTCTGAAATCGAGATTAATATAATAGAATATATCGAGAAAAATTGTCTACAGACTATTTTTGTCGAGAAAGCAGAAAATTTATCTGTCAAATATATCTGTAATTTGAAAGTCGACGCTTTTTGCAACAAATATAACTTTTTGAAATTAAATTTTTTACAAAACTTAATTTCGACAAAAAAACTGTTCTTAGTATATAGATTCTAAACGTTAATTTACTTTTTGCAAAAAAAAATTTGATCGAATTACTAAATATACAAATTTTTGCATTTAAGATTGAGTATTTGTATTTGCACAGATATATTGTTATAGAAATTGCTATTGTTGTCTGTTTTGTTCGAATTGTCGAGTTGTTACTAATCAATTTTTTTCTGTATAATAGTTATATTGCTCTGTTCTGCAATAATTTTAATCTGTTTTCTAATAGTAGTAGTTTGAATTATCTGATTATATATATAATCGACAGTAATTATTCAGATAAAGTATAGTCGAGTTTGTTCTATATATAAAATACAATTGTTATTCTAAAACGCAATCTGAATTTGATTGAAAATATCGAAAAAACAGCAGTTGCTACAGTTAAATTGCAGATTGTAGTTTGTAGACAAAATGCGAGAAAATATAATAAAAGTATTAACAAAACTGTAGATATTGTTAAACGCGTCGATAGCAATTTTTTGTTTTGCAATTTTGTAATTACTTCGAATACCGAGCACGTTGTATCCGAGATTGACAAAATAAAATTTTATCAGCTATTGTATCAAGAGTTAGTTGCAAAATATAAGAAGTTTGCAACTATTAAAAATATATATATAATGCATAAGATCTATTAAGAACTGAAGCTTGATAAAAAAATACACAGTATAGATAGCAAGATTTTGACGGAAAATTAAATTAAAATATTAAACAAAAATACAAATTATTTGATAGTAATAAGTAGCGTCGAAATTACAGAATTTTTTATATTATACAACAATATTTTTTATTGTTCTAGAGATCTTTTTTGTCTGATAGAAATAGTCGAGCTCGAACAATACTGTTGTATAATAGAAACAACAGTAGTTGGCGAAGCTTCTAAAAGTTTTTTTTTTTTTTTGTTGTAGCTTTTGCTAAAAGTGCCGACAATCTGCTAATAAATATAAAAATATTTGACTGTCTTTCCGACACTTGACTGCAGTTTTATATAGTACTATTTGCTATATAGAAGATTCTGACCAATATAAACAAAACAATTGTTAATATTAAGAATAACTAAAACAAATATCCGATATATATAGAAAAGTATAAAAATCGGAAAAAGCAGCTTGCTAACTATATCTGAATCGATCTGCTTATCGATTATCGACAATATAGTGTGTTTGTAAAATGCTTGCAAATTAAGAAGTTAACAGTATATCGATAGATTTGCAACAATCAGTAAAAAATACTGTATTTCTCGAAAAACAATTTTATACTCGATAAAAGTCGAAATATTGCTCTCGAAATCAGAATAAGTTTAGTTTTTGTTATAAAGAAAATCGAGTAGATTTTTAAAATTGTTTGATTTATTGAATATAAATATAGTTGTCAGCAGATTAATAAAAGATATCGCGAGATTTTTGATATTCTTGTAAACAAAAGTGTTAAAATATTTAAGTTTTTAAGTTTTGTTACAAATAACGCGTCCGAAAACGTCAAAATATTTATATTAAATTATATTTAGAATATCTGTATCGAGAATCTCGATATTATTGAAATTCTCGACAGCATTCTTTTTCTTATTAGTAATATTTCGATACTTTCGATATTTTGTTTTGATATAAATGCACTTAAAATTTGTGTATTTCTGCAAATAGAAGAGATAGCAACACAATTAAATAATATAGAATATAAAAACAATATAGAGCAGAGTCGATAGATTGTTCGACAGATCGAGCATATATTGCAGAAAATTTCTCAATTGTATTTTAAGTATATATTGTCGATTCGAATAGCTGTCAATACTACAACAATTAACAAAATATTTGAGACACAAAATAGAAAAATAGTTCTGAATTTTTTTTTTTTATTTGTATAGCAGTCGAGAGAACTACAATCAAAATAGAGCAATAGATTTGCCGATTGAGTTGCTGTATTATTTTTAGATACTTTTTATAGAGATACTTTTTCAGTTTAGATTTTAAATTACTGTCAGAAATTTTATTTATCGATAAAAGAGTTGGCAGTTGATATTTATTTATACTATTGCTCAAATTTTTCTTAATCTCTTTTACTTCAATATTTTCAGCTATTTTATCAAATATTAAAAACAAACAAAAGCGGATATTGTCTGCAGACAGCTTGTAACTATTCTTAAATACAAATTTGTTTATTGCAGAAAAATCGAAAAGACGCAAGTTGTTTGTAGACAACTTGTATTTTTCGAGTATCGAATTTTTTTTTTCAAAATTATAAAAACTGTAAAAAATAATGCGATTACAGTCTTGTCTAAATTTATATTATTGCATAATATTTATCTATTTAGCAGTTGTTCGATTTAATATGTTTATATTACAAAAACAACTTAATGTGTTTTTAGAATATATTTGATAAATTTAAGTATTAAGATTTTGAGCGATATCGTAATCTTTGCAACAAAGATATTATTGTAATTAAAATTATAGTTACTGTTAGAATTGAAATCGACAGTTGATCGAAATAGTTCTGATAAAATAACAATACTTTATTTGAAAAATATTTCGAAAAAAAGAGATTCGAGAAAATTAAAATAGAAAACAATACAAGTTTTGCTATATTCGAAAACAATTGCAATTATTGTGTTTAGCATTGTCTGCAGTTTTTAAAAATAACAACAAATTTAATTAATAATTTGAATATTCCGGCCGAGAATCTTTTTGTCGACAGCACAAATAAAAATATCAAGCGCAAAATTGTTATATAATTGTTTTATAACAATAGCTGTCTAGATATCGACTTCGATAGTAGTTGAAACAATACTGATACTGTTAACTAACAAGAGAAAAAACAGTATCTGTATTTTTGTACTAATTAGTTCGATTATTTTTGTATATTTCTCGACTATTATAGTTGAATAAAAATTGCGCAAGTCTGTTTGCTTCAGATTGAAAATTACAGTAGCAGTATTTTTGATAAAAAAAAATTGAAATTTTTCAAAAATATTATTAAACTCTTGTTTAATCTGCGCAACAGTATTTTAAAAAATAGCAAAATTCTATATTTCTGTTTGCAAATCGACAATTTTTAATTTTTGTTTCTTTTTTTGTAGAGCTGTTGCAAGCTAATTATTCTTTGTATCTATATATAGATAGTTAATATATAGATAGATTGTTTGTTTAACTATTGAAATATCGAATAGTTTGCAAATCAGTTCGATCTTTATTTTGATCGAAATTAGATAGATAAATATTTAAACAAAAATGTTTTAAAAATATATAATATTGATGCTGGATTTTTTTAAACTATATTGTTAATTATACTGTAGTATATTGAAAACTTTGTATCAATTTTTCGAAATATAGTTGTAGAGTTTGTTTGGCGTCTTCGATACTAAAATATACAAAATAGCAACAGCTGTATTTTGTATTGTTTTTGCTATTGCGTCTATAGCAATTTTCGAATTAAAATAAAGCATTTGAAGTATTGTAATTATTTAGAAACAGTATTCTCGATTGTTGTTAAAAATAGTATACAATTCGATATCGAAAAGAAATAGAATATATAGAAAAAAATCTATTTTGATATTTCGGTTTTCGAGTTATACAAAAATTTTGTTCGAGAATTAGCACTTTAAGAATTTGATATTTTTAATAGAGAAGTCGCACTGTCGACTCTTTTGTTATAGTTGTAGAATTTTCTTAATTTTATTGTTGTTTTTTAAAATAATATTGTATAGAATATCGATATCTAATAATTCGAGATATTCGAACAATATCTGTCTATTAATTTCGAGATTTATATTAATTACAAAAATGTTTTGAAAATTTTTATACAAAACTTTCTTTTTCAGTATTTTCAGATCTTAAACAGTAACAGTAAATTTGTTTTTTCTCGACAATACTGATTTGCTTATATATACAATTTTGATAGTCAATATCGCAACAATACTGTCTAGCTTGCATTTTCGAAATATTGGAACAGAAATTGTTTGCAGATTACAAAATTAGTTTAAAATACAAATATTCGAAACAGAAATTGTTTGCAGATTGCAATTTTTGTTTAATACAAAATTATTCGAAATTAGATTGAAATATTATCAGAAGTTTAAATAAAATAATTAAAAAATTGTTCGAACAAGATTTGTAATTTTGAACAACAAAAAGTTGCAGCTATAATTTGACGTATATTAGTATAATTAGTAAAGCAGAGCAACCAACGCAGACACAGAAACGAGCGAAAGTCAGCAAAAAATAAAAAGAATAATATAAGCTGCAAATAATTGCAAATTTAGAAGAAAACAAAAACACAATCGAGAATAATTCGAGACTCTAATACTAGATTGTATTGAGAACAAAATATTGTCTGCAGTTAATTTCTGTCGCTTTCGAGACAATATAAGATTTTGAGAAGTTTATAGAGTAGAACAGAATAAGAAAACAGAATTTTTGTATTAAATTAATGTTAAATTCTATTCTGCTGATATTGCTAAGTTTGAGCGACAAAGAATCGAAAATTAGTTATAGATTTTGCAGAGTTGAAAAATTAATCTATCTATATTATATAGAGATCTATTAGAGACGTATCGAGAAAAATCTGCTATTTTTATAGATTTCTCGACTATTAATTTTTGACATTTTCTGTATTCGAGCGGCAATATTTGAAATTTGCAATATTTGTTTTCGGAATCTCGATACTCCGACTTTTTACTTTATATAAAGAGATCGAAAATGCAGTTTTTGTAATTGTTTTTTAATTAATTTGATAGACTGTAGTTGTCTGCAGACAACTTGCGTTGCAGCAGATTTATATTAATGCAATAGATAGAAATATTGAGAGAATAAGAAAGAAATAAAAGCTGTTAACTGACGTAAAACTATTATAATCTGATATAATTTGAAAGTGTTGTGCAATCGGAATCTAAAATACTTGATTTTTTTGTTTGAAATAAGAAACAAAATTGCTAATTTAGATTGTTTAGCAACGCAAAAAGAATATTAGAAACAAATAGACTATTTGAGATTTCTATATTATATATATATTAAATATATTGCTCTGTTTCGACTGCAATATTTCGACAGAATATATCGATAAACAATATTGTGTCGATTTGAAGTACTCTAGAGCTCGAGTACTAACTGTACAAAAAAATAGATTCTGAGTTTTTTGCAATTGATTGCAGTTTTTTTCAGAATTAATAAATTGTTAATTATAAACTGATATTTGAAAATTAGTCGCACTAAATGTCTTGCTTGTTTTGAACTAGTATATTTATAGATATAGATAGCTCAATTTTGACTAGAATTCTAATAGACAATAAATACAATATTGAGATGCAATAATTTAATATAGTAGACTTTGGCTAAAAACTAAGAGTTTTGTAAATTATTTTACTATTAGACTGTAATACTGAAACAATAATTGAAAAAACAACAATATAGATTTGCAAAAACAATCGAGAGATTGATAATCAAATTGCTATTTAGATTACTATCTTATTTGAAAAGTCGAAATACTTAATACAATATTTGTGAATTTTCGGCAGTCTATCTATTTATTATTAATAACAGATACAAGTTACAGCTTGTTTAGATAGAAAATTTTGTCTTAAATCTATTGTTAACTACTGTAATTGTAACTCGCAAATAGAATAGAAAAAGAGTCGAGAAATATATTGAGTTCGAAATTGACTATATTGCAGATTTTAGTATTGTGCAATTTGACAGAAAATTAATCAGTTTGTTGGAATTATTGTATATCAAAATATATATAAAAGTATTGAAAAAACAGTTAATCTATCGAGATACAAAAAGAAATTGTTTGCAATTTTTAGACTTAAAACAAGATTGAGATAGATATTTTGAATTTAGCAATTAAATACAAATAAACAGAATTATCAATGTTACAATTAAAGATATTCGATATTTAGCTATTGTAAAAAGATAAATTGTCTAAACTAATTTAAATTTGCGCTACAATACACAAAAATAACAAACAGAAAAGATAATTGCATATATCTAAATTCTCAAAAATACTAACAAGATCTAAATATTGTTTGTAGACTATTTTTGTCTTAATTAATCTCTTAAAAAAAGTGTAAAAAAAGTGTTATTTTTTGTTGTTGTCGAATTTGCTAATTTCGAATATATTGTTGTCTGTTTGAAAGATTTGAAGTTGAATCTCAAAATCTATATTAAAGTTATAGACAATTGTTAGAAATATATTGCAATAGAAGTTTTTCGAATCGATAAGCTATTCGAAAGTAATACAATATTTGTTGTCGACAATAAATGTGTTTGCAAAAATAATAAATTGTATTTTGTGTCGAAAACAACAGTTCTCGATTGTAATTAAATTTCTATTTAGAAATACAATAAAATCTTAGTATTGTTCGAGCTTGTCTGCAGAAAGATAGAGTATTAGTTAGTTGATTTTTTTTAATTAATTTATAACAATAATTTTCCGAGAACGCTTGCTTCTGTTGTTGTTTTTGATTTTTAGTATTGTAAAAAGATAATTCTTGTTGTAGATAGAAATTAAAAAGAGTATTGCAATAGATTATTAATAGAAAATATAGAGAAATTTCTGAATAGATAGCGTTTTTAGAATTTTGCTAACAATAAAATAAAAGTACTGCAGTAGAACTTGGAATTCCGAGATATTTTATTTTCTTTTATATTTTTTAGACAGTTTATTTAACTTTTATACAAAAAAAATTTTGATTCGATTAGTCTATTTGTTGCTGCAATAGTATTAATTCAGAATAGAGAAATTTTTGTTTCGCGATTCGATATTTATATAATTGCAAACAAAAAAAATATATAGTCGAAAAAAAAGAAATTTAAATATTAGAAAATACAAAAAACTATATAATTTGTCAAATTTATCTGACAATAGCCGAGTTCGAAATACTGTTTGAAATCGAGTTTTCTAAAATTGTTTGTAGAAACAATATTTCTGAAACAGAACAAAAATTTTCTAAATATAGTTTTAAATTACGAGCTGAATCTTAGTAATAGCGAGAAACTTTTATATAGCAATAGCAGCAATTGTATTTTTTGTATCAAGATTTTCGCGTACAGTCTGCGCTATTTTCTCGAAATTGTAAAGCAGAAACTCGTGTTGTCTAACAGTATTTATAATATTGCAATTAATTCGAAAGTAGTCTTAAATAGCGTTGTAAGCGAGATCGAGCTGCGCGGAAACTATATTGTAAAAAATAGAAAATATAATTTAATTGACAAAATCGATTGACAATTATAGCAGTCTATAATAGATTATACTGTCTTTGTAGTTAAGATTCCGACAACAACAAAAACAAATAATATAGTTTTTCTTGTATAGTTTGCTGTATTATATAAGAGCAATACTGTCGAGAATAAACTGCAGTATTTGTACAAGAGCGCTAATTATAACAAAATATTGTTGCTGCTGCTTCGACAATGTAGACTTGAGATAGTTTGTATTCGAATAATACTGAATAGCAAGTATCTCGAGAGAAAGAAGTTATCGATTGATATTAATAGATATAAATATTATTGTTTCGACAATTAAAAAAATAAAGTACAAACAGTGCTTGACCGAGATAGAAAATAGATAAGAAATGTCGATTAAAGAAAAAATATTTTTATTGCAGATTGTAGTAACTGTTCAGAAAATTACAAAATTAATCTCGAGTTTTTTTTTGAACAGAATTTGTATCTGCTATAAGTTTAGAATTTGTCGATATTTCTGACAGAAATTGTAGAAAAAATTGAATTTAAAATCTTTTTTTAACGCGTTTGCAATATATCTTTTAATTCTGTTTAGCTGATTGATAAAACAGCTCTTTAGATTGTAAAAATAAAATACTGAATTTAAAGTTTCGACAAAATAGAATTCGAGAGAGAATCGAGTTGCAGTGTCGAAATAATAGAAAACACAATTTTTTTTGCAATTAATCTTGTGCAGTTGCTGAAATATATTGTTAAAAAGTAAAGTAATCTCTAGATAGATATTGAAGAAAATATTAATTTGCTGAAAATTGTATCAAAAATACTTTAGTATCTAATATTTTTTGTAATTAATCTGTTTTCTATAAATGCGCAGAAAATTGTTGTAGAAAAAATCGAGATTGCTGTCTGAGCTTATATTGATAAATATAAAAAAGTATTTTGCTTTGAAATACTATAAACTGTTGCAAAAAACAAAAGTATTCTGAAACTGCTCTTTTTAGTAGTCGAGACAGAAAACTTTTTAAATTAGAGTAATACCGAAATATAAAGAGTTGTCAGAGTTGTAGAGAAAATTTTCGATACTATAATTAATTTAAACAATAGATATTTTTGTCGAAAAAATATTAAATCGATATTAAAGATATTAAACAAAAACTTTACAAGTCTTAAAAAAAAAATTATTGAAAATAAATTTTTTGATCGAAATTTTGCAGAAACAGAGTAGAATTTTTAAAAAGTTCTGTTTAATTAACAAGAATTTTAAATTCGATTTAGAATGTTTTTAGATTCTCGATTAAAATAGAATATTGCAATTTTATACTGTAATCGATACTCTTTATAAATATCTCTTTTTGTATATATACACAATTCAGAATATTGTCGAAGTTAAGAAAATAGTGCTGCAAAATTATAATACTGCAGTTATATTAACAAAAAGCGAACAAGATACAGTTGTTGTATTAGATATACTGAAAAAGTTTTTTAATATAAATAGATAAGTCGGCTTCTCGAGTTATATAGAGAGAAAAAATATAGATACTGTAGTTTTAGATTTTGTTGTCTGATTTCTATTCTAGACGAAGCTGCTTTGTCTGATATATTGCAAAATTGTTAATTAGAATTTTGAAATTCTTTTTGTTTCGAAAAAAAAAAGACAAAAAATAGAAAAACTGAAAATCGCTGTATATAACAAAGAGCGTAGCAATTTATGCGACGAAACTGTTTGCATTTCAGAATCGGCGGAAAATACAGCAACTGAAAATATCTGTTGTTAGAAATTGAATTTTTGATTTAACAAAGTTTAGCTTTTTAATACAGTTGTTAATTAACAAAGCGCGTCAGTTTATTGCTCTATAGTTATTGCTGAATCTATTGCAAGAAAAAGAATAGCACAAATATAAAAAATTGCGCAATTGTTGTAAGATCTGCTTTCGAAATATTAGATATCGGAAATAGTTAGTTATTTTTTGCAGAAACAGAATATTCGAAGAAAAATTGAAGAATCTCTGCGTATTGGAATACTCTGTCAACAGATAAATAGATATTAGTTCAAAATATAGATGCAAACTTATTGCAATTGCAGCTAGAGACAAAGATCTAAACAATAGTATTGTCTGCAATATAGATTCAAATATTATTTGTAGCTAATAGCAAAAAAACAGTTATAGAATCGATATAAAAGTAAAAAGCGACCGAAAAATAACAAGAATCAGTAGAAATAGCTGATAATATATAGTTAATTTTGTTTTTCGACTGAACAATATTATAAAAATCTGAATAAATTTTTGCGTCTTTTTGACGTCTTTGTCGAAACTGAAACAAAAAATTATAGTTTTTAATAGAAATAAAATTGTTTTCTATATTTGAAAAGAATGCGTTGTTATATTCGCAATCTAACAAACAAGATCGATTAAACAATTTGAATAAATTGTTATTGTATAGAAACAGATTGTTGTTTTCTCTATTTGTTAGCAATAAAATTCTTTGTTTATTAATAGATAGCAATAGAAAAAATAATAGACAACAAATGCTGCAATCAATACTGTCTGCAGACAATTTCCGATTTTCTGTATTAATATTATCGATAATATAAAAGAAGAAGTCGATATTTGATAAAGTCTATAGAGAAAACAGTATTTTACTGAAGTGTTCGCAAAAATACTCGAGAATATTAAAGATTTTATTTCTATTCTGTCTATATATTACTGAAGTCCGACTTTCGATATTAATATTGCTTCTATATTCTTAAGTAATATCTAATAAACACTTAGCAACAACAGCAGAATATATAGTTTGAGACGCTTGTCTAAAAGACACAATTGAACTATTGTTGCTAATTGTTTAGAGTGTGCCGACATCTAAATTAGAAAAAAAATCAGTAATAGAATATTATATCAATAAATCTTGAGAGCGTTTTTACAAACAGCAACAGCTCGACAAAAGAACTCCGATTTTAAAAAAAAAAAGCTCGACAATAACAAAAGATAAAATTGACTGAACAGAAAAACAAAAAATAGAAAAAAAAAATTGATTTCTGAAAAATACAATACTGAAATTTGAGACAAAATATCTGAAAACTAAGAGCGCGAATTGACGCGCTACAGCAGAACAAACAATTAGATTGTTTGCAACTCTGAAATTTGTTTTAAAATAATTAGAAAAACAGTTACTCGAAACAATTATAGCAATCTTAAAATGTTTGTTTTCAATTGTTTTTTGTAAATCTAAGAAATCTTCGATCTAAAATAGTATTTTCTGCACAAACAATAATAGTAAAACAACAAATATAGAATGTCGAGTCTAACTTCAGCTGAAAACAAAAAAAATTTGAATATTCTGCAAAAAAATGTAGATATAGAAATTCGATTTGAGAAACAGAATATTAGATTTCGAGTTTGCAGTCTCGACAGCAGTAAAGAATAGAAAAAATATATTGAAAATCGAAAAAAATTCGATACAACACAAAATATTGTTGCTAAATAACAACAAAAAGAACAGAGTCGGAACGTTAAATATCAAAATATTTTATTTTTTTGAAAAATTTTTCGATTTTGAACAATTTGTCAATTTTGACAAACTTTGTTTTAAAAGAAAAATCAATTCTGAAGAATTTGTAGACAAAGCAATACAAAACAAAAACACAGTACAAAAATTGATATTTTGAACAGATCGAGAACTGATTTTAGCAATATTGTTTCTATTTATTGTTGAACTCGAATCGATAGTTAAATAATTTTTTTTTAGCACAAAAGTGGAAGAGCGAGATTGCTAAAAAAAGATAAAAAATATAATTTCGATAAAACAAATAATATTAACAATTAAAAAAATCTCGAATATCTCTCGATCGCGATAGAAGTGTTTAGAATTGCAACAATTAAAATTAAATTCTACAAACAACAATAGAAAAAAAGAACTGCAGAAACAGAATTTAAAAACAGACAAAAATAAAAATTCGAACAATATTGTTGTTGCAGAAAATTTCTCGAAGATTTTCTGAATATATAAAAAATATCAAGATTTCTTGTCGATAACAATATTAATTTTAAGAAAAAATATTTTTTTCAAGACAGTTTGTAAACGTCTGCGCTTTCGAAAAAATTAAAAACTGTAAAAACTGAAAAAAAATAGTAGATATAGAATAAAATCGAATAGATCGACAACAGATTTGTATATATTTTCGACAAAAATATTGATTGCTGCAAAAAAAATTGAAAAAATCAGTATATTGTTAAATACAACAGAGTTGTACAACAAATTTTTGTTAATTTAGTTTATCTGTTCGATTCTAAAAGTTTGTATTCTAACTTTTTTGTTTGTATTAACTTTTTGTTGTGCTTTTTTTCTGACTATCTTTTGTTCGACAGAATCGATAAACTTGAAAAAATATTTTTTTTTCGACTTTAACAACAGAAAAACAGATATCAGAAATACAATAGAAACGCGCTGCATAATAATAGTTGAACAAAAATGTCTGATAGATCGCGATAGACAATTTTAGAAAAAATAGAAGTTAACAATTAATGCAAACAGAAACTGGCGATAATAGCTATTTTTGCGAGTAAATAATAGAAACAATAGAAGATCGAAAGAAGATTTTGAAAAAATCAAAACTGTTAACAAAGAAACAGAAAATTAAAAGAAAATTGACAATAGAAAATTATAATCTAGCAAATATAGCAAGCTTGAAAATCGACAAGATCGAGCAAGCATTTTGAATTAGAAAAATTGCAATAAAGCTGATATTGCTAATAGAAAAACTGTATTTTTTGAATCTCGAGATTGCAATCGAGACAATATAAAGCAATTGTTTAATCTGCTTTTCGATTGAAACAAAAAAATTGCAGATCAGATAGACAAATTTTGTCGATCGATATATATATAGATTAATACTATTTTCAAAAAGTTTAATAATTCAGTTATTTTAATAGTGTACAGTTCGATTGCAATACACAGTTAACGCTTTTGTTTTAAATTGCGATATTGTCGAATTTTGCTATTAAAACGCTAAAATATTCGAGATTCAAATATAGAAAACAATATAGAAAATTGCACAAAATTTGTTCTTGCGCTGATTAGACGCGATCCGGTTCAAAAAAAAATAAAAAAAAAAGAGAGCTGATTAATAGATAAAGACAATAGTATCGATTGTTTAAATAATAGCGTTTATAATATAGAATAGTAGCGGCAGAAAAGAGCAGACGCAGAAAGAAAACAAATATTAAAACAATAGTTAAATATACAACGTTGTGTGCGAGTTCGACAATATTATAATAATTATATAAGAACGAAAGATTATTGCGATAATAGCAAGAAAACTTTTTATTGCGCAGATTCGACAAAATTCGGTTTCCGATTATAAATGCAGATCTTCTGAAGCAGATTGATTGCGCGCCCGAATAACTATATATAGTGTCCGTGTGTCCGCCGATTCTGACCCTTCCGTCTATACTATATTTGAGAACAAAGAGCGCGAATTGACGCGTTGCGACGAGACAAACAATTAGATTATTTGCAACTCTAAAATTTGCTCTAAGATAATTAGAAGAGCGATTACTTGGAGCGATTATAGCAATCTTAGAGTGTTTGTTTTTAATTGCTTTTCGTAGATTTAAGAAATCTTCAATTTGAAATAGTGCTTTTTGCACAAACAACAATAATAGAGCAACAAATACAAGATATCGAGTTTGACTCTAGTTGAGAGCAAAAAATTTTTAAATATCTTGCAAGAAGATATAGATATAGAGATTCGATTTAAAAAACAAAATATTAAATTTCGAGTTCGCAATCTCGACAACAATAAAGAGTAAAAAAAATATATTGAAAATTGAAGAGAGTTCGATACAACGCAAGATATTGTTGTTGAATAGCGACAAAAAGAACAGAGTTAAAATATTAAATATTAGAATGTTTTGTCTTTTTGAAGAACTTTTCGATTTTGAGCAATTTGTCGATTTTGGCGAGCTTTGTTTTAAAAAAAAGATTAATTTTGAAAAACTTGTAGATAAAGCAATACAAAACAAAAATACAATACAAGAGTTGATATCTTGAATAGATCGAAAACTAATTTTAGCAATATTGTTTCTACTTATTGTTGAACTCGAATTAATAATTGAATAATTTTTTTTTAGCATAAGAGTAAAAGAGCAAGATTGTTAAAAAGAAACAAAAAATATAATTTCGATAGAACAAATAATATCGACAATCGAAGAGATCTCGAATATCTCTCGATTGCAATAGAGATATCTAGAATTGCAATAATTAAGATTGAATTTTGCAAACAACAATAGAAAGAAAGAACTGCAGAAACAAAATTCGAAAATAAACAAAAATAGAAATTCGAACAATATTGTTGTCGCAAAAAACTTCTCGAAAATCTTTTAAATATATAAAAAGTATCGAGATTTCTTGTTAACAACAATATCGATTTCGAGAAAAAATATTTTCTTCGAGACAATTTGTAAGCGTTTGTGCTTTTGAAAAGATTAAAAATTGTAAAAATTGAAAAAAAATAGCAAACGTAGAATAAGATCGAACAAATCAACAATAGATTTGTATATACTTTTAACAAAAGCACTAATTGCTACAAAAAAAATTGAAAAAACTAGCGCGTTGTCGAACGCAACAAGATTGTGCAACAAATTCTTATTAATTCAGTTTGCTTATCTAACTCTAAGAGTTTGTATTCTAGCTCTTTTGTTTGCGTTAGTTTTTTGTTGTATTTTCTTTTTAATTGTCTTTTGTTCGATAGAATCGATAAACTTGAGAGAATATCTTTTCTTCGATTTTGGCAACAAAAGAGTAGACATCAAAGATACAATAAGAACGCGCTACATAATAGTAGTCGAACAAAGACGTTTGATAGATTGCAATAGACAATTTTAGAAAAAATAGAAGTTAACAATTAATGCGAACAAGAACTAGCAATAATAGCTATTCTCGCGAACAAATAATAAGAGCAATAAGAGACCAAAAAAAGATTTTGAAAAAATAAGAATTGTTGACAAAGAAACAAGAAATTAAGAGAAAATTGACAATAAGAGATTATAATCTAGCAAACGTAGCGAGCTTGACAATCGACGAAATCGAACAAGCGCTTTAAATTAGAAGAATTGCGATAAAACTAGTATTGCTAATAGAGAAATTGTATTTTTTGAATTTCGAGATTGCAATCGAGACAATATAGAACAATTGTTCGATTTGTTTCTCGATTAAAGCGAAAGAATTGCAAATCAAATAGACAAACTTTGTCGATCGATATATATATAGATTAATGTTGTTTTTAAGAAACTTAATAATCTAGTTGTTTTAATAGTGTATAGCTCGATTGCAATTCGCAATTGACGCTTTTGTTTTGAATTGCAATATTGTCGAATCTTGTTGTTAGAAAACTAAGATATTCGAAATTCAAATATAGAAAGCAATACAAAAGACTGCACAAGACTTTCTTTCGCGTTGATAAGACGCGATTTGATTCGAAAAAAAATAAAAAAGAAAAGAAGACTAATTGATAAATAAAGATAGTAGCGTCGATTGTTTAAGTAATAGCGTCTATAATATAGAATAATAGCAACAGAAAAGAGTAAACGCAGAAAGAAAACAAATATCAAGACAATAATTAAATACGCAACGTCGTGTACAAGCTCGACAATATTATAATAATTATATAAGAACAAAAGATTATCGCAATAATAGCAAAAAGACTTTCTATTGCGCAGATTCGACAGAATTTGATTTCCAATTGTAAATGCAGATCTTCTGGAGCAGACCGGTTGCGCGTTCGAATAGCTATATACAATATCTGCGTGTCTGTCGATCCTGACCCTCCGCTCTATATTATATTATTAAATTTTATTATTTAATTAAATTTTAAATAATTAAAATAATAAATATAGAAATAAATATAATTATAGAATATTTATATATTATAAAAAATAAATAAATTCTAAAGTTTAATTATATAAAAATATAATTATAATAATATATTAATAATTAATTAAAAAGATTAAATTAATTAAAAAGAAAAATATTCTAATATAATATAAGTATAATAATAATAATAATTAAAAACTTCTTAATATATTAATATTTTTAATTTTTAATTACTCTAAAAACTCTTTATAAATTTAAAAAACAATTTAAAAACTTTTCTATATCTTATATTATATTAGAATTAATTAATTATTCTTTAATATAATTATATTAACTAAGTAAATAATTTCTATCTATTATTTTTATTAATTAATAAAAACTTCAAATACAAAAGAGAATTCTAAGTAACAATTCTATTAAGTTTAATTTAACTATTCTAGTAACTTCTTCTTTATATAGAATTTGATTTTTGGAATTCTTTTTAGATAAAAAAAGATATACTTATTAATTATTTCAAGACTATTGTACTATATATTAAATACTATATGCAAAAACTAAAGAAGTAAAGTAGAATTTTCTTTTAATTAGATTAAATATATATTTAATATCTTAACTATATTTTTATTGCAATTATCGAAAGTATTTCTTTCTCTTTTCTTTTTTTTATCTATTATTCGATATTTTTGTTGTTAACAATTAATTTGTTTTTAGAGATTTTCGAGTTCTATCTTCTTTTTAGCATAGATATTATCTTCTTTAGTAGCAATATTAGAAAAGCAAGAACATTTGTTTTGCAATATTTGCTATTCGAAAATTTGTTGTTTAAATTGTTCTTAACAATAAGCAACTTATAGTTAGTTAATATTATATACAATTAGTTGTTAAACTTACTTTAGTTTTAAAAGATTGCTAATAATCTATTAGTATTTAACTTATATTTTGTTGTTGTCGAGCTTAAACGCGCAAAATTTTTTTAGCAAAATATTATATTATATTTAAAGAGAGTTAGATACAATTTTAGATTACTCGACTTAATTAATTTTATATATATTGTTTTTGTCTAAACTTAGATAAGTACTTAGAACTTGCAAATTCTTGTTAGCGCGCTATTACAAACGCGTATATATTGCTATATATATTGTTATTAATACGCGAAAGCAAATATAGACAAAATAGAGTCTATCGACAAATTAAGAATTTCGAAAAAATTAAAATTAATATCGAAGTTGTTAAAAATAAAAACAATATTATTACTGATAGTTGTCGAGACAAAAATTAAGACAAAAATTAAGAAAAAAAATATTGTTATAATTGCGTATTATATATATTGTTAGTAGCAACTAATATTAGCAAAACATATTTAAAAAAGAGAGATTATCTTGTATTTACTAAAAACAATCGAAGAAAAAAAACAAAGAAAAAATAAATTAATAGATTGTTGTTATTGTTTTAGCTAAACTCTTTATTGTATATTAACTTGTATTAATAGTATTTATAGATATTTTAAAAAACAATATAATAACGTAGAAAATAAATATACGCAAAGAAAAAGATTGCAAACAATTGGAAACAATAATAGAAAATACAAACAAATAAAAAGATCGAAAAAGTTGCAAACAACGCACTTAAATAAAAAGAAAATTTAAGATAAAATAAAAAGCGTATACAAACAAGAAGATAAGAAAATAAAAGAGTATATACAAATAAGCAAAAAATATATACGCAAATAAAAAAAGAACAATAATAGCAATAATATATATATAAACGTTAAGCAAAATAGTTGACAAACAACAAAATAAATAAGAAAATTATTAATAATAGAAAGAAATAATAGTCGATAAACAATAAGAAGAAGAGAAAAAAATAGTAAATAGAAAGAAATAAAATTTAAGTAGATTCGACAATAGACTGATTGTTCGGATCGGTTTTTTCCCGAAATCTATAACTTGACCCGAAAGTTATATCTAATTAGATTAAGTTTTAATCTAATATAGTTAGTATTTTTATAATTTATACAATTTGATTCCAACTATTAGAATCGAACAATTAGTCTATTCGACAATTCTAAAATAAATAAAAAACTCTTAGTATATTCTTGCGCATATCTTATTTAATGCATTAAATAAATATATTAGATTTGTGTATTTAATTAATATTATTGCGTATTTACTCTTATATATAGAAAACAACAATTCTTGTTATTTGTTTAAAAATACTTGCAATATTATTTTATTATATTTGTTTGCGTACAATAAGTTTGTCTAGCAACAACTATCTATTTTGTCTTGCAATCTTAGTTGTTTTTACGCAACAAACAAACTAATTTATATAATAAAAAATATTAACAATATTATACAATTAAGTTTTTGCTTATATAATAAATTTATTTGCTCAAAAATTTTTGCAATACTATTTGATAATATTTTTCGATATATAATAAACTTATTTGTTAAAGAATATTTGCAATACTATTCGACACTATTGCTTCTTTGTTTTAGAAAGAATTTTTGCAATACTATTTAATCGAATCTTTTTGCGCGCAACAAACTTATTTGTTAACAAATACTTGCAATATTGTCTTAACAATATTTAATTTTTGTGCAAAAATGCTTGCAATACTATTTGATTAAGATTATCTTTTATATAAAAAGCTAATATCTTTAAAAGCAACTTAAGAAAAGAAAGAAAAGACTTATATAAAATAGAAAAGATATATAAAGTTCGACAAAATAAATAATAAATAATAATATAAAATTTAATGCTATTTAGATAGTAAGTAATATTCTAAGTTTTAGAATTACAAATACTAAATTAAGAGCGATAGTATAGAGTAGTTTAATACAACAATAACAAAGTAGTTTAATGCAACAATAGCAAACAATAAGTAAATTGTTTGCAAATTGTATATGTTTCGAAAAATAAATTCGATATATATATAGATAAGAGTAGATAGTTTGTAGATTGCATATGTTTCGAAAAACAAGCTCGATATATATAAATAAAAGTAGATTGTCTACAAATTGTATATATTTCGAAAAATAGTTTTCGAAGTTTACTAAATATATACGAGATTTGCAACAATATAATTGATAGATAGTATTGTTGCAAATATTGTATATATAGTATATAGTCAAAGATAGTTAAAATTAAGTCAAAGATAGTTAAAGTTAACTTTCTATATATTAAGATATTCTATCTATTATTATTGTAACTTGTCTAAAGAGAGAGAAAAGAAAAATACATTAATAATAGAAATATACAAATTGCAAAGACTACGTGCAAAGAATATATTTTAGTATTGAGAGAATTTATTGTTGCTTTGCTTTCAAGAGTCTACTCTATATAGAGAAATTTTTTCGATCAAAAATTTTTAGTAGAAGAAAAAACTCTTTTGCAAACAAAAAGAGAAATACTTCGAACAACAATACTTTTTAAGCAAAAGAAAAAAGAAAAAAACAATATATTTTAATTAACTCAAAAATCTTTCTTGCGCGTCTATTAGCACAAGTAGATTTTCTTTTTGTGTAATTAGTTCTATTCTAGTTTTAAAGTAGTTGTTAAAGATAGATATTAATTTGCATTTTAATTATTTTAACAAAATAAACAATATAGTCTATACTCTTGTATATACAAATAGTTTTGCTAATTATAAATAGACTATCTATTATAATATTTTTCGAGTTTGTTTTTTTAGAGATATAACAATTAATATAATTGCAAAAGTTGCAAAAGTTGTAGATAACATTTGCGAATATCGCAAATAAATCGAAGAATCTTTAAATATTTAAATATATATTTGAGAACAAATTGTATCGATACTTAATCGATAAAAAGCGACAAATAAAGCAATAAATAGAAAAGCAAGCAAAAAAACAAGCAAAAAAACAAGAAACAAATTGCAATATAATAGAACTAATATTGTGCAAAAAGATATTAATATAGAAATGCAAAGTGCAAGTATAAAAAAATATAATAAACAAACAATCTTTGTTGTTGTTGTTATTGTTATTGTTAAAGTTGCTAATATTGTTTAGATTATTATTGTTATTATAGTTGTTATTATAGATTTTGTTGTCGAAAATATACACAAGATTTGTTAAATTGCTGTCGGAATCGAAAATATATATAGAATTTTCTAGATTGCTATTAAAATCGACAACGCAATCTTAATATAAAACAAGCACTACATATAGTTAGCTATCTGTATGCATTCTATCTATTTATCTATTATCTATCTATTATTTGTTTATTTATTAATTATTATTATCTATTATTATTATCTATTATCTATTATTTAATATCTATTATTCAATAATCAAATTAAGCAAGACAAGAAGATCTGCTAGTAGAAAGAAGTATTTATCGACGTTAGAAATATAAAGAAGCTAGATTGTTGTAAAGTTAACAATAACGCTAGAATTTTAGCAATAAACAATATTGTTGACGTAAAGTTAATATTAGAATATTAGATTATTTTTTAGCCAATTTTTTGCTACGTTTATCTAATTTTAGAAAGAAATTTATAAATTGCAAATACAAGTTTCGATTATATTTCTCTCGAACATATATCGAATAACAATTCTCGATATGTATACGCAAAATTGCGCCAACGTACAATAGTTATTCGACGTTATGTCGAGAATCTCGAAGAAATTAAGATATTCGAGATATATCTAGTTAGTAAGAGAAGAAAGCAAAGAAACGAAGCGAACAAAAATATTAATTATAGTAAAGAAATAAATATTAGAAGAAAAAGAAAAAGAAAGAAATCAAAAATAGATTGAAGACTATATGTAGTATTAGTTAGTTAAATCTCTTTTATATCGAAAAAAAAAGTTGTTTACTTATTTGACAAAAGAGAAAAGAGAGAGAGAATCGAGCGCGAAGTTAATCGCACGCAAAAAGATCGCATATTGAAGAGAAATTAAGAAAAAAATAAAATCGCAAAAAAACAACATATATTAGAGAGACAAAGAAGCCAAGAACAAGACAACAAAACAATAGCGCACGCATATTAAAATAGAGAGACAAAGACAAAATCGCGCGAAGCAATATATATCGAAAAAATCAAAGATAGAAGAATTGCGAGAAGACTACGTATTCAAAAGAATCGAAAGAGATAACAAAAAACAAAAGAAAAATAAACTAAATTTGCATAGAATATAAGTTGATCGAAGATAAAATATTGTTAATTAATATTTATTGTAATAGATAGAGAACTATATATAGATATTAGAAGTAATAATTAAACGCGAAAAAAAACAAAAGAGAGAGAGAGCAAAAAAATAAAATGTAGATATTGTCGAGCATCTTATATTAGCTGCGTATTATTAATAGATATTGAAGAAAAAAGAAGAGCGATACTTACGCAAATAGAAGTTAGAAGACAAACAAGAGCAGTAGTAGCAAACAAAATTAGCAAAATACAAAGATTAAAGAAATATAATAATAGTAAAAGAAGATAGAAATTAGATAGCAAAAATAGATTGATAATAATAACAATTAATTTTGATATAATAGTTAAAATAATTTTTATTTTGTTTGTAGACATTTATTATTTACTATTAATAAGTAAGATTGTTGCAAATATTTACTTGCTATTTATTGCTAATAAGATTGTAGATATTTATTTATTTATTGTTTTATTTATAGCTAATAAGATTGCAAATACTTAGTATTTACTTTTAATAATAACTAATTAACTAATATTGCACGCGTTTGTGTTAATAGAAGTGTTAATAGCGTAATTAAATTGCTTGTTCTTGTTGCTTGTTCTTGTTGCTTTACAATTAATTCGATTTTATAAATATTAATTTTTATATTAATATCTTTAATAATATATATAGAGATATTTGTTTTGTAGATATAATATACGAAGTAAGAAGTATTAATAGTATAGTTAAATTGTTTGTTCTTGTTGCTTGTTCTTGTTGCTTTATAGTTGATTCAATTTTACAAATATTAATTTTTATATTGTTGTCTCTAATAATATATATAAATTAACTCTAAAGAGATATTTGTTCTACAAACGTAATATGCAAAGTAAGAAGTACTAGCAATATAATTAAATTGTTTGTTCTTGTTGTTTGTTTTTGTTGCTTTATAGTTAATTCGATCTTACAAATATTAATCTTTATATTAATATCTCTAATAATATATATAGAGATATTTGTTTTGCAAATGTAATATACAAAGTAGAAAGTACTAACAACGTAATCGAATTGCTTGTTCTTATTACTTATTTTTATTATTTTACAATTAATTTAATTTTACAAATATTAATTTTTATATTGTTGTCTTTAATAATATATATAGACTAACTCTAAAGAGCTATTTGTTTTGCAAATATAATATGCGAAGTAATATTTGTAGAAATAGTAAAAATAAAGTATACGTAGATAGAGTAGTAAGATTTAAGTGCAAGTAGCAAAACAATAAGAATTGTATACTATCTAATTTATTAAGCAATAGAAGCTAAGTGCAATTAAATTGATAGATATATAAATAATAGTTTGTTTGAATTGCGAAGATATATTTTCAATGCAAGTTACAAAATAAGTAAAAAGATTTAAAAGTTGTATTCTATACAATTTAAATACACAACGCAAGTGCAAGAAGAAGCAAAAATAACAAGAAAAGTTTGCTTTTTACTTTTAATACTTATAGTACTTGTATTTTAAATGTTTGCAAAAATACAAATTTATATGCAATTTTTCTCGAACAAGTTGAGAATGCAATCGATTATTTAATTAATAGCAACAAAGATACTTTCTTAAATAGTATTAATACATAAAATATTAAAACTAAAAGCAACAATTTAATTAATTAAGTCTTCGATAGTTAATTGCTTCGATTTTTTTGTCTACGCGTTAGTAATATGTTTTGAAGAGAAAATAGTTTTGATATTTTACTCGAGTATATTGTATATATTAAATTTCAAATGTTTTTTTTCTTTATTTCGAGTTCTTGTATTTAGTTGCAAATATCTATAAATTTAATCTATAGTAGTGTTTGCTAAATATATTGCTTATTATCAAAGAGAAATTGTATATAAAACTCGAGTTATTGTTACTTATTAATCTAGTATTGCGTTTTTAAATTAATAAAGTTGATATTTTTTGCGTACAACAAGTAGTTTGTGTTGAAGAAAATATTTATATTTAAAAAATAATTCGATGTTGCAAAACAAACAAAAAAAAGATTGTTATAAAGACTTCGAATATTTTTTAAATTGCAAAGACTTTGTAGTAAAAGCAAGAGAGAAAAAATTGTACGCAAACAACTTCGATATCAATAATAGCAAGTTTAATTTTGCTTTTTATATAGTTAATAATATACTTTTTACTAAAATATTTCTCGATTGTTTGCTTGCTTTTGTTTACAAAAAATTAATTTAATTTGTATACAAATATATTGTAGCAAAATCTCGAGTTAATAATTAGATAGAAAATAATTAAAACGTCGACAAAAAACTAAACAATTTGTTAAGAATCTCGAATATTTAGTAAGTTTGTTTTTGTTAGTATTGTATGCAATCTATTGTCTTTAATTCTATATAAATAGTTGAGATAATATTTGATAAAATTAACAACAACAAAGTAGTTATACTTTTTGCAAATAATTAGCTAATATTGATTGTTATAGATAAGATTTAAGATTTCTATAGTAGTAGACGCGCAAACGCACAACAATAGAGCTAATTAATTAAAAAGAGACACAATTGTTTAGCTTTACAATTGCGTAAAATAGATTCTATATAATAGATTTCAATCTCGACACATGCAGATTAAATAGTAGCAACAATAGCAATATTTTGTCAACTATATACAAGATTGAATCGATTGTATTAAGAGTCGAAAATATCTATTAGATAGAAATCGACAAGTAAAATTATAATTAATAATATTAGATTAACAACAAAAGTAATTTAGTCGACTTTGTTAATTAGTTAATTGTCTTAAGTAATTTTAGATTTAATGCTATCGCGAGCTACTATTAGACTAATAGACTAAGTTTCTTTGCAAGACTTTCGAGTTAAATAACTAATTGACTAGATTTCCTTGCGAGACTTTTAGAGTTAGAGTTTTCGAAATATTTAGCTCTTCGAGCAAGATACTTAAGATTGTTAGCGTTTTTCGAAATATTTAGCTCTTCGAGCAAGATACTTAAGATTGTTAACGTTTTTCGAAATATTAAGCTCTTCGAGCAAGATACTTAAGTTTGTTGATTTAGAATTAAATATTTTAAGAGTTTAAATTAATAATAAAATTAATATTAAGTTTAATTAAGCTAAATTTTATTATAATCTAAAGATTTTATCTTATATATATAGAAACTTTTTCAAAATTTCCCGATTAGACAATATTGATATAGAGTATTGCAATATTTAGATTTTGCGATACTTTAAGATTTGCTTCTATACAAAATTTGCGATACTCTAGACAAAGTATTGCTAGTATAGTTGTTAGATAACTAGTTAATCAAGTTTCTCTACAAGATTTTTAGGATTAAGATTTTCGAAATATTAAGCTCTTCGAGCAAGATACTTAAGATTGTTAACGTTTTTCGAAATATTAAGCTCTTCGAGCAAGATACTTAAGTTTGTTGGTTTTTTTTTCGAAATATTAAGCTCTTCGAGCAAGATACTTAAGTTTGTTGGTTTTTTTTTTCGAAATATTAAGCTCTTCGATTAAGATACTTAAGATTGTTATTTTTTCTTAAAATATTTTAAGAGTTTAAATTAATATTAAGATTAATATTAAGTTTAATTAAATTAAATCTTATTATAATCTAAAGATTTTATCTTAAATATTAAGAAACTTTCTTAAAATCTTTTAATTAAACAATATTAATATAAAGTATTATAGTATTTATATTTAAGAATATTTTAAGAGTTTATATTAATATTAAGATTAATACTAAGTTTAATTAAATTAAGTTTTATTATAATTAAAAGATTTTATCTTATTTATATAGAAACTTTTTTAAAATTTCTTAATTAAACAATATTTATTAGTTTTTTATAGATTGATTGCGTCGGGTCGAGTTATCGAGTTTGGGTCGAGTATTTAATCCGAATTGGATCGAGTTGGTTTCAAAAGTTGGAATCGAAAAGTCGGTTCGATTTCTAGAGTCGGAATCGACCATTCGATTCGATTCCTAGGGTTGGAACCGAAACTCGATCCGAAAAATCGACTCAAATTGTTAAGACTTTTAATTAAATAATTAAATAATTAAATAATAGTATCTATAACGTCTATAGATGCAAATTATATATTAATATTATTTTTTTAATATTTAAAAATTTAAATAGCATCTATAGATCTATAGATACAAATTATGTATTAATATTAATTTTTTAATATTTAAAAATTTAAATAGCATCTATAGATCTATAGATGTAAATTATACATTAATATTGATTTTTTAATATTTAAAAATTTAAATAGTATTTATAACACTTATAGATATAGATAATGTATTATAGTAATACATTATTATTTTCTACAATTAATTAATAATTATTTTGAATTTATAGAATTTGTCTAAAAAACTAAAAATTAAAGTTTGTTTCTAAAAATAGTAATTCTTGATATAATAATGCAATTTTTTGGTTTCTTAACAATTCGATTCGATTCCTAATATTGGAACCGAAAATCGACTCGGATTGTATCAATTCGTGTCCAAAATATTAGAAATCGACTTGGGTTTCAAGTCGATTTCTAGAGTTGAAACCGTTAGATCGAGTCGATTCCAAAAGTTGGAATCGAAACTTGATCCAACAATCAATCTAGTTTTTTATAATAAAAAAATAAGTTAAAGATTTAATAAATTAATATATTAATTAGATATAAGAATCTTTAATTAATTAGCAAATATTAATTAGCAACAAATTTATATAATAATTTAATATTATTATAAATTTAAAAAAAAACAATTTATTAAATTAATATTTATTTATATATAATTAAATAATTAGTCTTAAATTATATATAATTTATTGCAAAAATTATTAAAAAGATAATTTTTTAAATATAAATTAATTAAGTTATTTACTAGATTATTAATAATAAAGTTTAATATTTTGTATAAATTTAATAGTAATAATTTCTTACAAATTTAATTAATTAATTTAAGCAAAAATTAAAATTCTTAATATTAGATCTTTAGATTTAATAATATATTATAATAAATAATTTATATATAATTTTTATTAATAATAGTTATTAAATAAAATATTAAGTTATTGTTAATTATTTAATAGAATAATTGTTATTAATTAAGTTTTAAAATTAAAAAAGAAATTAAATTCTTTAAAAATAAGATATATTGTTTGCAAAATATTTATTTTATATTAACTTATAATTTTAATTATTAATAAGATTTTTATAAATAATATTTTAGAAGTTAAAGTTATATATAATAAATTTATTTATTTAGAAAAAACAAGAAATATAAAACTTAAATTTATATATTTTTTTTATTAATAATATATAAAGTTATAAATTTAATTATAAGATTAATAAAAATAAATATATATTAATTAAAGCAAACTAAGATAATAAATAAATAATCGATTTTATTTATAAACTTTTTTGTATATTTAATTAAAGATTTAATTTTTTTTTTAAATTTTTATCTTTTTTAATAACAAACTTTTACAAGCAATTCTTTAAACTAAATTGCTTAATATTAATTGCTAGCAACAAGTTTTTTAAAATTTAAATTTATTTTATATATTATTTAATAAGAAAAAAATATTAAAGATAGCAAATAATTAGTATCTAATAACTTTTATTACTTTTTATTAACTTTAGAAAAAATAAAATAAAATTATTTTATTGTATTATATATTAACTTATAATATTTATATTTTAAATATTTATAAAGATATAAGTTTATATATAATTCTTCTTAAATAAATTAAGAATATAATTAATTATTTAATTAATAGTAATAAAAATACTTTCTTAAATAATATTAAAATATAAAATATTAAAATTAAGAGTAATAATCTACTTAATTAAGTCTTTAATAATTAATTATTTTAACTTTTTTACTTATATATTAATAATATATTTTAAAGAAAAAATAATTTTAATATTTTACTCGAATATATTGTATATATTAGATTTTAAATTTTAAATTTTTTTACTTTAAGTTCTTATACTTAGTTGCTAATATTTATAAATTTAATTTATAATAATATTTACTTAATATATTATTTATTGTTAAAAAAAAATTATATATAAAACTTAAATTATTGTTATTTACTAATTTAATATTATATTCTTAAATTAATAAAATTAATATTTTTTATATATAATAAATAACTTGTATTAAAAAAAAAAAAAAAAAAAAAAATTTAATATTGCAAGATAAATAAAAAAAGAAGTTATAAATATTTTAAATATTTCTTAAATTACAAAGATTTTATAATAAAAATAAAAGAGAAAAAATTATATATAAATAATTTTAATATTAATAATAATAGATTTAACTTTACTTTTTATATAATTAATAATAAACTTTTTGCTAAAATATTTTTTAATTATTTCTTTACTTTTATTTATAAAAGATTTGTTTAATTTATATATAAATATATTATATTAAAATCTTAAATTAATAATTAAATAAAAAATAATTAAAATATTAATAAGAGATTAAATTATTTATTAAGAATTTTTAATTTTTAATAAGTTTATTTTTATTAAAGTTATATATAATCTATTATCTTTAATCTTATATAAATAGTTAAGATAATATTTAATAAAATTAATAACAATAAAATAACTATATTTTTTGCAAATAATAAATAAATATTAATTATTATAAATAAGATTTAAGATTTTTATAATAATAGATATACAAATATATAATAACAAATCTAATTAATTAAAAAGTTCTAAAATTGTTTAATTTAACAATTATATAAAATAGAATATATATAATAGATTTTAATTTTAATATATATAGATTAAATAATAATAATAATAATAATAATATTATTAATTATATATAAAATTAAATTAATAATATTAAGAGTCGAAAATATTTATAAGATAAAATTCGAAAAATAGAATTATAATTAATAATATTAGATTGATAACAAAAGTAATTTAATTAACTCTATTAATTAATTAATTATTTTAGATAATTTTAAATTTAATATTATTGCAAGTTATTATTAAACTAGTTAACTAAATTGTTTTATAAAAGTTTCGAATTAGTTAATAGACTAAATTTCTTTATAAAATTTTCAAATTATTATTTTTAAAATATTAAGTTTTTCGAATAAGATATTTAAGTTTATTGGTTTTTTTTTTCGAAATATTTATAGTTATTAAATTTTATCTTATTTATCTAAGAATCTTTTTAAGAGATTCGAAATAATTAAAATTAATATAAAATATTAAAATATTTAGAGTTTAAAAAGTTAATTTTGTCTAAAAGATTAAATTTCTAATAATAATTTAATTCTATATTTAATTTGTTTAATTTTTATATTATTAAATAGATTTAATCTTAAATATATACTAAATTTTTATAATATTTCTAATTAGATAATAGCAATATTAAATATTGCAATATTAAGATTTTATTTAATTTAAAGACTTTTCTTTATATAGAATTTACAATATTTTAAGCAAAAAATTGCTAATATATTTATTTAGTATTTTTTAATTTTAAAAATAAATTTAATTAATTTAATTATAAGTTAAATTTAATAGAAAATTGTTTATATATATTAATATTAGATACTTTAATTAATATTTACTAGAATTTCTTTAATAAATCTTAAATTAAAATCTCTTAATATAGTATTTAATCTAATATAGAATAAACTTAACAACTTATTTAATTTTTTCTAGCAATAAATAATTCTAAGTAATTATATTCTTCTTTTATTTTATATAGAAAATATAAGTATAGTTGTTAATATTTTCTATAACTTTCTTTTTAATAGCAATATTATATATTGCTATATTACTTTATAACTTAGAATTCTTCTTATTATTATATTAAAAATTTAAATATTTAAGATTAATTTTAAAATATATATAAAATTTTTAAAATTTATATTTTTAATATATTAAGACTAAAATTTATATTAAAACTAGTTATAAGTTTTAAAAATTTTAAAATAAATAGTTTCTTTTAAAGTTAAAAAACTAGTATAAAATTAAGATTAAATTTAATTATATTAGTTTTTATATTATTAAATAAATTTTATCTAAAATATTAAGAAATATTTTTAAAAAATTTCGATTAAATAATATTAATATAAAGTATTATAATATTTAGATTATATAGTATTAAAATTACTTTAAAATAAAAATAAAAATTTATTAAATTAATATTAAGTTAAATTAAACTAAATCTTATTATATTCGAAAAATTTTATCTTAAATATTAAGAATTTTTCTTAGAATTTCTTAATTAAATAATATTAATATAAAGTATTATAATATTTAGATTTAAGAATATTTTAAAAGTTTAAATTAATAATAGAATTAAAACTAAATTTAATTAAACTAAGTTTTATTATAATTAAAAAATCTTATCTTATATATATAGAATTGTTTTTAAAATTTTCTAATTAGATAATATTAATATAAAGTATTACAATATTAGATTCTATAATATTTTAAGATTTATTTCTATATAAAATTTGCAATACTTTAAACAAAATATTGCTAATATAATTATTAAATTTAATCTTTAATATATTCTAAATTTTTATAATATTTTTAATTAGATAATATTAATATTAAATATTGCAATATTAAGATTTTATCTAATTTAAAAACTTTTCTTTATATAGAATTTACAATATTTTAAGCAAGAAATTGCTACAATATTTATTTATTATTCTTTAATAATTTTAATAAATTTAATTAATCTAATTCTAAATTAAGTTTAATAGAAAAATATTTATATATATTAATATTAAATACTTTAATTAATATTTACTAGAATTTCTCTAATAAATCTTAAACAAAAATCTCTTAATATAATATAAAATATAAAATAAAATAAAATAAACTTTATAATTCTTTTAATTTACTTTAGTAATAAATAGTTATAAATAATTGTATTTTTGTCTTATCTTATATAAAAAATACGAAAATAATTGTTAATATTCTTTATAACTTTCTTTTTAACAATAATATTAAAAATATAAATATTTAAAATTAATTTTAAAGTATATATAGTATTTTTAAAAGTTATATTTTCGATATACTAAAATTAAAATCTAAATTAAAACTAGTTGCAAGTCTAGAAATTTTTAAAATAAATAGTTTTTTTTTAAAGTTAAAAAACTGGTATAAGATTAAGATTAAACTTAATTAAATTAGATTTTATATAATTAGATAAATTTTATCTTAAATATTAAGAAACTTTTTTAAAATTTCTTAATTAAATAATATTAATATAAGATACTATAATATTTATATTCGAAAATCTTTTAAAAATTTAAATTAATAACAAAATTAATATTAAGTTTAATTTAGTTAAATCTTATTATAATCGAAAGATTTTATCTAATATATATAGAATCTTTTTCGAAATTTTTCGATTAAGTAATATTAATACAAAGTATTGTAATATTTATATTCTATAATATTAAAATTACTTTAAGATAAAAATAAAAATTTATTAAATTAGTACTAAACTTAATTAAGTTAGATTTTATTATAATCTAAAGATTTTATCTTAAATATTAAGAAACTTTCTTAAAATCTTTTAATTAAATAATATTAATACAAAGTATTATAATATTTATATTTAAGAATATTTTAATAATTTAAATTAATAATAAAATTAAAACTAAACTTAATTAAGTTAAATTTTATTAGAATCTAAAGATTTTATCTTAGATATTAAAAAACTTTCTTAAAATTTCTTAATTAAGTAATATTAATACAAAGTATTATAGTATTTAGATTTAAGAATATTTTAAGAGTTTAAATTAGTAATAAAATTAAAACTAAATTTAATTAAACTAAATTTTATTATAATCGAAAGATTTTATCTTATATATATAGAATCTTTTTTAAAATTTCTCGATTAAGCAATATTAATATAAAGTATTGCAATATTTAGATTTTGCAATATTTTAAGATTTGTTTCTATACAAAATTTGCAATACTCTAAATAAAGTATTACTAGTATAATTGTTCGAAATAACTTAGTTAACTTTATTAATTAATTAATTGTTTTTAATAATTTTAAATCTAATTTTATTGCAATTTATTATTAGATTTTAGTTGCAATTAAATAATTTTATTATATATAAAATTAGTCTTTTTATATATCTTTATATTATAAGATTTTTGTTTATTTATTTTATTTATATTTAATATTAATTTATTATTGTTAATATTTCTTTATATATTTGTATTAATTAAAACAAACTTTATACTTTTAAATTAATTTAATTATATTAACAACTTTATCGACAATTCTCTTTTAGAATCGGATTTTAGATCTGATTCCGATCTGCTCCGATTTTATTAGATTCTGAACAATTCAAATCGAACTGTTTGAATAGTCTGAACTCTTGTAATAATATTCAAGTTTCAACGAGTCGATTAGAGTAGCTCAAATTTTTCGAATTTTCAATTAACAATATTAATCTATAATACTATTAGTAAAAATATTGATAGCTGATATATATTTTTGTTTGTTAATCGACTTCAGACAATATTAGTTGACAAACAGTTGATTTAAATTAACTACAAAGTTGCTGTTACTGTAACAGTATACAATAATTATAATCGCTATCGAATATAATAATATAAATATGTTTTTATATTTTCCAAATTCTGGTCTTTTGATATTCTATCTATATATATTTATTATATTTGTATCAAAATTATAAATCTCAATCGTATTATTATCTATTGTCGACTTGAAAACTTGTATAGCGTTTGTATTCTATCTTGCGTGTACAATTCCGATTTTCTGATTCGATATTTTTAAAAAACTATTTGTATATTTTCTATTCTAAGTTTCGATCTAGCAGAAACTTTTTTTCAATTATTAATTAATCGAGAACTAGTTACGCAACAGTTATTTTCTACTGTAATATATTCAGCAAATATATCTTGTTTTTATCAAATCGAATATATAAATTAACAAAATCGATCTGAAAGTTGAAACAACGACGCAGATATTTCTATTATTGCACTACAACAATTAATAGAGTGCAAAACAAACACTCTCGATTAAATAAGATATTTTATTTTACAGATTAAATCAATATTTGTATTGCAGAATAATTAGTCTATTTAATTGCAGAATTTGTCGATCTCTCCGTTCTATCTCTCGAGCAATAACGTTTTGCTTCTCGATTTTTGCAATTGTTGCTATATATTTTTTTTGCTAAATTTTATAATTGCAGACTTTTTTTTCTGCTTTTAACAAATTTCTCTTTCTCTTTTTCTGTTTTTATATATCGAACAATTCGAAATCTATCGACTTTCTCTTTTTACTTATCTTGCGTAAATTTGACCGCCGAAAATATTATTAGAAAAAGTAGAGTTTTGTTTGTTTCTACATTTTTGATTATTGTTTTCTCTTCTTGATTTATATTTTTAATATACTGTATTAACAGAATATCTAGATATTTGTTCAAAAAATATTTCTACAAACTGAACACAAGATATCGAAGAAAAAAAAAAAAAAATTGAAAATACTACTGCTATCTACGCATATAATTTAGATTTGATAAACAGTTTTCTTTTTTAGAAATCGGAAAAATCTCTGAAAACACGCGTTGCAAATATAAGAACTGTTACTATTTGTTTGTTTGACAATATTGCAGATCGATATATACTGACAAATCAAAGAGAAAGATCTCAATTCTATATTTGTTTCGATTTATTTCGACTGAATACTGTTGAACAGATAGATTCTTAAATATTTATTGTAAATTATATAACGCGTCTTTGTTGTTCGACAGTTAACAATACTATATCAAGTCTTGTATTATTTTCTAATAAATATTAGTGTTGCTATCTATTTTTAGCAGTAAGTATCTGTTAATCAATCGCTCTTTATATATGTTTTCGTTTTTGTTATATTTGATTTTTAACTTTTAACATACTGTAGTTCAGCGTAAGTTGCAGAAATTGATTGAGAAACTTATTTAATAACTGATCGATAAAAATATATTATTCGACAATCGACTGATTAGCAGACTGTCGAATCAACTGTTTGCACTCTAATATAGTATATATAATTATAAACAATACTATATTTTAGTTACGTCAATTCCGAGTAACTATAAATCGGAACAGCAGATAAACTGTTGTTTCGATCAATATATTATAGCAATTTATTTGCAGTTTCAATTTATAACTATTTAGTATCTCTTATTTATAAAATTCTTGTTATAACAGAAGTTGTACTGATTCTTGTCTAGTTAGTTATTAAAATAGTACTTTTTCTTGTTAATTATATCTGTCTGAACTATATATATATTTCGATAGATATTGCTTATTTTATAAATATATTGTCTGTTGAGAAAGCGCAGTCGATTCGAATTGCTGAAAAGTCAGAGCTGTAGCTCGATTATATTATAAATATTGTATAGTACAGTATTGTTAATCTATCTAAAAATGTCTAGAAATGTTTTACTGTATTGTTGAAATTTTTTTTGTTTGTTTTTTTTATTCGGATCTCTAATTGTCAATATTAACAGTAGTTTTTTAATCGATTAATTGTTAAACAGAGCTGCTTGTAAAATTTTCTGACAATTTTTTTTGTTCGAGAATTTCTGAAATTATATATAGTTATTGCACTATTTGCCGGACTTTTCTTGCTATCTATCTGAATAATATACAATATTTTTATTATTACAGTCCAACTGAATATCTTGTTTATAATAGACAACAGATATATAAATTAATACAATAAAATTCTGTATTCAATTGTTATCTGACTCTCTTCTTTATATATTTGAAACAAAAAAAAACAACTCAATTATTAAATTGTTGTTATCCAAACGTCTGTATAATTAATTTCTCGAATTATATTGAATAGTTTCTATACAATTCAATTTCGCTTGTTGCTGACAAACAAATACTGCAACTGCTGTTACAAATTTGTCGAAACTCTGTTTACCGACTATATTATCAAATTTTCGATAAAACTTATTATTTAGATATCTGAAGTTTAGTTTTAGACTTGTATATAACAAAAATTTTCAGTCTTATTTTCAGAGATTTGCAGCTTTTGCAAAATAAGCAATTGTAATTTTTCTCTTAAACAACAGATTTTTTGTATTTAATATCTTTTTGCGTTTCAGTATAGTATCTATTGTATAAAAATTTATATTTTGTTTATTATAAGTACAGATCTGTTTTATATAATTTATTTTCTTGTTAATTTGTAAATAGAAGATTTTAATACAATAAATATATATTTTTTTAAAATATTTTGTATTTCAGTTGTCGATAGATCCGAATTTTCTGATAAAATTTTTGTAATAGTTAAAAATATAAAACTTGAATTTGTTAAATATTTTTTGTTTGATCTCGATCTCTATTGTGTTGTAGACTGTAAATATTGTTTTAAATATATTAATTTGATTTTGCGCAAGATTTAGATATTTCAGTATATTTTTGTTGTAAAAACTATATATAATTAGTATAATAAAATTTAATATTGCAATTGTAATCTGCAGTATCTCCGAAGCTAGCTTGAGTAGCAGAGATATTATAATAGTTATTAGCTGCTATATAATAGCACTTTGTTTGTTGTTTGTCTATTGTTTGATATTGCTGAAATAGATAAAGATATACAATTTGTAAACAGAAAAAATTGCTCGAAATCTTTAATTAAATTGAAAAACGATATTTGTTTTGTTGATAATTTTCTCGATTTGTATATATTTAACTGTTGTTCGATTTTTTCGAACAGTTTTCTTGAAAATCTTCTTTAATTATTGAATAAAATCTATAAAAATACTCTTTTTCAGCTGATAAAGAGAGTCTATTATTATAACAGTATATATATTAATATAAGAAAAATTTCAAGCGAAATTCTTGATATTGTATATATAGTTTTTGTCAGTTTAATTAACTATATATCGATTTTGTTTGTCTATTTGCATTTTTGTATCTTAATATATTCGAGTTTTCTATATTTTTATAATATTCTCTCGACAGTCCGACAATATTGTGCAGATTGAACAATAAATATTTTGTTTAATATTTGTAACAAAAATTTGTTTCGAATAGTCAATTATTATTTCAGCAAAAACTGAATAACAGTATCTGAATTAATTATTAGCACAACAGATATCGAGCAAGTTGTAAATAGACAATTGTTTAAGTACTGAGATATCTCTAGAAGATCAGCTGATATTTACAAGAATATATTTAAAATATATTTATGTTTTGTTATAAGAGCTATTTATAGTAATAAATTTTTATATTTAATAGTCTGATATTATTCTTTTCTGCATAAACAATAAAAATATAACTTAACAAAACTATATTCGAACTCTTTTGACGTCGGCAAACTATACAATCAAAATTGTCAATAGTTATATAGACAGATTAAACGTTTTAATTGTTTTGTTGTCTGAAAAATATAGTTTTGTCTGTAGCAATAAATATAAAAACAATTGTAGTTTTTGACAGATAAATTGCTTGCTTCTTTTATTAGTTGTCTGCGGTTTAATATTAATTCTATAGTTTCTTTCTCTTGCCGATATACTGTTGTATTAATATATATTTGAAATTCTGAGTGTACAATTTGTAATTTATAAAAAAACAAATAATTTTCTCAATTAATTGTTATTGTATATAGTATTTTCGATTTGATTGTTTTGTGTTTTCGATATTAAATTTTAGTTCAATTTTTTTGTATTTCTATATATTGTTTTTAATACTCTATTCGATTTGCTCGAGTCTCGTAAACTATTGTTAATTGTTTTTGAAAAATATAAAACAATACAGCAGTTTCAGTCGTTTGTTGTTAAAGAAACAATCTATATTGTCTTTTGTATATTGTAAAATATAAGATCAGTAGACAAACGCGTAGTCTGTTCTGTTGTAAAAAAGATTGTAGTATTTGTTCAAGAAATAGATATATATTTTGTTCTTGTTTTTTAGTTTCAATCGATTTAATTGCTGTTGTATTTTCTTGTTATACTTTTTGTTTTTTGAAAAAATTCTATATATTTTTTGCTGAATTTTGTTCGAGTTTTTAGTTGATTTTTCGATTTTTCTGTTTGTAATCTCTTTGTATATCTCTTTCCGCAATATTGTTAATATAAATAGAAGACTGTCTTTCGATCGATCTGCGCATCTACTATTAGCAGCTGTATCTATATTTGTATCTATATTTAGATTTTTTTTTGTCGATATTGTGCAACTCTGTTTAAATCTGTTAATACAATACTTTCTCTGTTAATTCTGATAGAATAAACTCTGTGTCTGATATATTTGTTAATATATCGAAATTTATTGAAATATTGTTATCTGCTATTCTTGCGTCTGTATTGCTATTTATAGTAGAGTTTGTTTCGATATCGAGATCTAATAAAAATTTAGATAAAAAAATATTTTCGAACTCGAGAATATAGTCTGATAGTCGAAAATTTTGATAGTTGCAAATTTTTTGCGCGCGTTTCTGCTCTATCTATTTTTTAATTGCAAAATTTTTACTGAATAATTGTAATTCTAGTTTGATCAATTTCTTACAATAATTTTTGTATATTTTTATTTTTCTGCTTTCTTTAAGTATTTTCGCGCAGCAGAAATATAATATTCGATTTATTAAAATTTATATATCTTGAAAACTCGAGCAGTACTTAATACAACGCAGCTGTAATACAATATCCGAGTTTAACACAATAGTTGCACTTTTGTTCTGTTTTAGTTATATTATACTAGCGATAAATAGATACGTTCAGAATTGAATTTTTTGTTTTAATAGTAAATATAACAGTCAAGAATCTCTAGTTGATTGTATAGTAGTTGCAATAAATCTCGATTAGAGTAGTTAGAAAACAGTACAATAGAATTTTTTGCAGATATTACAATTTGCGTAGCAAATTTTTTACTCGAGATTCTGAAATTTGATTTTTTTCTTGTTGCTCTTCTAGCAATAAAGAAGAAAAAGAGTTAAAAAATAAAAATAAAAATTGTATTAGACAATTGTCTGTCGATTGTTTGTCGACAATACTAATATTAGTCGACAATTTGACAATTGCAGAATTTTTGCAAATATACTATTCTTGACCGCTTTCTTCTCTATTCTTTTCTACAACTAAAATTTCTGAGAGACTATTTTATATATATATATATATATCTATATCTACTCAGAAGAAGCGCACTTCAGTTAAAACAAAAAAAATTACTATTATCGATAACAAGAATAACAACAATATAATCGATATCGATATATCTATTATTCTGTCGATTACTTTTTTCAAAAAAGATCGAGTCTGCAAAATCTCGACTATCGATAATATTAATATTAACAAATCTGTTAACAAATTTAAGAAAAGCAAAAAAAAATTAAAACAACCGAGTCTGCAGACAACTCTATTAAAACTATATTATATTAGAATTCTTTATTTACAATTAAAATCAACAAACTATGTTAGCGTGCTTCTGTTACAAAAAACAAAATTGTAGTTTGCGTTTTTTCTACTTCTATAATCGAATACAATAAAACAAACTGTATATTTTTGTACAAGAAAGATATCAAAAAAAAACTCTAAATCGAAATTTGCGTTATCGGAGAACTATAACTGATCAAAATATTGTATCAAGCTATTTTTATAAATTTGTCGAGTATATAGAATTCAATGCGTTAATAGCAGAGATTAAACAGATAACAGAAATTTTAGAAATAAAATACTATAATATATTTCGATTATTAAGCAGAACTTTGTCGAATTGTTGTGTTCTGAAAAAAATAAAATATACTGAAAACAAACAAGAAAAAGAAAAAAATAAAGAATCTGATTTAAATATTTAATATTGATTTAAACAGCTTCGCGATTGTAGAGAAAATAGCAACAACTATAATAGTTGTTTTGAAAAAAAAAAGAAAAAGAGTTTTGCAGAAATAGAAAAACAACTTCTAACAAAAATTGTCTTTTCTCAGAATTTATATCTCTTTTTTTTTGACTGCAATTTTAGAAGAAATGTCTTAAATTCTGCTCGACAACAATTTGCGCGTATAAAAGAGAAAATAAATTTTTTCGATATATTTGATAATCGACTTTTTTTTGAAATCGATACAAATATAGATTGCTTCTTTTGAGAAAACAGACTTATAGCTAGATTTTTACAATCGACAAGAATTATATATCGATTTTCGCAAAAATCAGATATAATCTCGATTATTTGTATATTATTTAGTCTGTTAAAACAGAGCAAATATTGTTTCTGATCTTTTTCTTCTATAAATTGTTAATTTAATATTTTCAAACTGTGTATATTCGGATTGTTCTGACTATCTGATACTATATTTAACAAATTAGATAAAAAACTGTTTGAAAATATATTCAAAGCAGCAGTTCTGTATAATATTGATAGTTAAGAGCTGTATAAAGACTTGTTTTCGATTTCGAGCAGTTTAATTAGTCAAAATCAAACAATATTGTTTTGAAATATTGCAATTATATTGTTTGTTTTTCCGAAATTATCTCGCTGTAAACAAAAGCTGTAATATCTAGTATTGATCGACAATACTTTTTCTTTTTCGGACTGCGCTTCTGCATTCGAATATATTGCTAAAAAGAGAAAAAAATTTGACTATAGACAACTTTTATTAGTTGTATAGTTGTTGTTAGCGCGCAACGCAAAACTGAGTAATTTGCAATAGTTTTCGATAAAGAAGATCTCCAATAGTATAGCACTATTAGAGTAAATAGATACTGTTTGTATAATACTGTCGATATAATAATACAATAATTTTTTCTGTCTTGATAGAGAGACGCGAGTACGCGCAGTAGATATAGATATTTTTGTAATTTTGTCGAAAAAAATATTCTCTGATAATCAAATATAGAATTTTTCTTTTCTTTTGCGCCAGCATGCGATTGCCAATATTGTAGATTGAAAAAAATTAATATAATAGAGAGCGTCTTTTGTTACTCCGGAAAGCGTGCAGAAATTTTTTAATAGTACTTACAGTAATATGCAGTCTAGACGCGTTATTTTGTTGATCGATAATAAGTAGACTAATATCGACTGATATCGACTGATATCGACTGATATTGACTGACGTCGGCTGATATCGGCTGACTCTACAATTACGAAATTCTATTTTTGCAATCTTATATTATAATAAAGAAATCCGCTTGATTTCCGCTCAATCTTTACTTTTATTTCGATCAATCTCTGTATTTCTTTCTCTGCATTATATTATCTTTTTTATTTGATATTTTATCAGCAGCGTTACCGCAGCAAACGGTATCAAGTATAGTTAAATAAAAGTTGTAAAACGCGTCTACAATCAAAAGTGTTTTAAGAATTGATAACAAATTATATATTGAAATCGAAAATGTCGCTCAATCTCTGCTCAAGAATGTCGGAAAGATCGACAATAAATTCAAAACAACAATCGATCAAACCGAATTGCATTAAATTAGCAAAACACTATACAAAAATCTTGATTATTGTATAGATATTATATTTGATTAAAATAAGAAATTGTTTGTTTTCAACAATTTTGTTCTGCTATAAAATCGACAAGCAAAGCAACGTTAGCTTTTAACTTCCAGATTAGAAAGCAGTACAACACTAATAAATAGAAAGAGCGCAAAAATATCGATCAAAAATAAAAAAATTTCTATTAGTCGATTAAAGAGTGTCAAACTAAAAACTACAGAAAATCGCAAATTATTTTTAGTATTCGATTTTGCAAATATTTAAGTCTAAAATTTCGACTATTGCTTCAGAGATAATATTTTGCAACTTAAAGATATCTGAACTTCTATACAATTAATCAGCAATTTTATCAATAAATTTATATCGAGCAATACAATAAAGCCGAGACATATAGATTATAAAATATATTTGAACTTTTGTATAGAGTAGTCAATTATTTAAAGCAACAAAAATATTATACAGTTTGAGATCGAAAATTGTTTTGTTACTATCAGTTTTTCAAAAAAATTGCGCACTATCTTGATAAGATTTGCTGTAATTAAATTTATAATATTTAAATTTAAAATTGTTTCGATCGATTTTAAGAGTAGTAAATTTATATCTGAGAATAGTACAGTAATATTATTAACTGAAAATATTGATATAGACTTCGATTTAATTAAGATTTTGTATATTGTTACAATCGAGTTTCTATTATATTTGTTGCAAATTTTACAGTCTTTTTCTAATATCGATAAGTCTCTGCTATCGACCGAATCTAATATTAAAGATATATCAATTATCGATATTGTTTTTACTATCAATTTATATCGACTGCAGACTTCAGATATATCGATATTTAAATTCTATTATTTAACAAAAATTTATTCTTTTGACTACAGTTTTTGTTTGTTTTATATTTTAAAATTTTTGTCTCGAAATCAAAGTTCGAAACTACTGTTTTATTCTATTCAGCTATATTGTCTACAATTGTATCAGCTATACTGTTTACAATTGTATCAGATATATTGTCTACAATTGTATCAGCTGTATTGTATACAAATATATCAGTTGCGTTAAATACAATAGTATTAACAGCAATATCTATATTGCGTCAGCAGCAGAATCTGTTGCTGAATTAATAGCTGCAGCAAATAGCAACTTAGTCGAGTTTATTAGCAAACAGAAAATAGACGCATACAAAATTTATATCAGAGACAATTTGAAAAAAGCAAATAAAATAGACAATAGCAACAATTTAAGCAATAAATAGTTTTTTGAAATCAAATCAGAGAAGTCAAAAACAGAAAATATTGAAAAATACAAAAATCGACAGATAATACAGAAACAACAGACAATATATCGAATAACGCAGAAATAATAGATATTGTATTCGATAACAAAAATAGAAAAGCCGGTAAAAATTATACAGTAGAGAACAATAATATAATTATTGATTAATCGAATCTCGACAAAATAGAGAAAAATAAGCAGTTAGAAACAGATCTCTTGAAAATAAACAAAAATAAAAAAAAAAGAGTATTCGAAATTCAGATTCTGAATATTAAGAAAACAAAAGTCTGCAAATATATTATATTAGAGAATCAGAGCAGATTTTGTGTTTTCTGACAGAAAAATACAACAACAATTAGTAAAAATTCAGAGATTGAATTGTCGAAATAAAAAAAAATTGTACTTTTTTCAAATACTAAAATTTGTTACTATATTTCAGATACAACAAAACAAAACTAGAGATAAATTTAATAACAATAAAATAAATATCGACAAAATATAATACTTGATTCTTAAAACTACAAAAATAATTTTTAATTGACAATTGTGTCGAAAAAACTTTATAACAAATAGTTTTTTTTATTTTAAATCGCTGATTAATACTGACTTGCCGCAAAATTCAAAAAATTTAAAAAAAAAACTTTTTAAATGCACACAAATATCTTGCAGATAATATCGAAAATAGTAAATATTTGTTCAAAAATATCAATTTTTGACTTTTTCTATACTACTGTATTTCTGACAAAATTACTCGAAATCTTTTATTACTAAATATTGATTTAAAACTAACAAATATTTAGCTGAACTTGCTGAATTTCTTTCTAAGAAAATAAAAGATATTGTACAACAAAAGTTCCAAATTGCTGAAAATAATATTTAGAATTGTATATAGTAATATTTTTGAAAAGTTTGAAAAACAATCGATCGAGTTTGACACTCTATTATACTAATAATTACTAATACTTCTATATTTCAAATCTGTTCAAAAAAGATTTCGATCGATATATTTTTACTATTAGTTCTTTATTATATAATAGTTAGATAGTTAAGATGTTGTTTTTTACAAAACTATATCGAAATAGAAAATCGAGATAGTGTCAGTGCAGTATACTGTTTTTTTCGAAAACTATTAGAGACAAATTTTACTACAAAAAGCAAATATAGAGTACAACTATTAGAAATTTCAAGAAATTTGTCGAACATTTCTATTAAAAATTTATATTTTTCAGTAATATTTTTTGCGAAATATTCGAGAACTTAATTAAATATATTAAAATACTAAAATTCGATATAAATTAAATAGAAAATAAAAAATTTTGTTATAGAATCGAAACAGCTATTTTAGAACTACAGAAAATTTTCGATATTTTATTGAAAAATTTTAAAAAATCTATACAGAATATACAAATTATAAAAATCAAATTTCGAAAAATTGTCGAGCTGCTTTTAATTAGACAAACAAATAGAACAGATTTCTCTAATTTTAAAATTGAAAAACTCTCGAAATTATACAAATATACTATTTATATCGAGCAGCTATATTGATAGAAAAAATATATAAATTTGTTTAGAGCAGAATTCTCCGAAAATATTAAAAAACTGCTGACAGAATATTACACTATATAGATTAACAATAGTAGTAAAAACGATAAATCTATTGCAATTCCGAACAGCAAGTTCAACAACAGTATTTATAGCTTGCAAATAATAGTATTTTTATCTTATACTGAATATTTGAACTATGTTGAGAAGATAGATTTGAAAAAAGTAAAAACAAAAATATTAAAAGAAAAAACTTTGCTATCGAATATTAAATATTACACAAAATATAACAATAATCCAGCAAACAACTCGAGAATAATATTATTATATTGTTAAATCGCAAGACTATCAAAAAAACAAAGAATACTTGTTAAGTCTGTATTGCTGTCGATAGCTATAGTCTTTTGCAATATATATACTATTGCTCTCTATCTTTACTCTGATATCTATTATATATTGCTAAGTTTGCAACAATTCGATATATTAAAATTTAAATTGTTAACTGATTGCAGATCTAGTTTATTAGAATTTTTTATTTTAAAAAGTTAGTACTGTTCTATATCGATTCAAATCAATTCGAGCGTACAAAAATTGTAAAAAAGTTTCAGAAAAAATATAATTTTAACAAATTTGTAAAATTCGACAAAAATATATTGTTTAAACAAAACTTTCAATTTTGTTTTATAGTCGAAACAACCGATATTCTAAAAGTCGATTTAATTTTAATTAAAATTACAAATACTTTGATTATCAAATCGATTTTTATAAAAAGTACAGATATATAGATCTGAAAGCAAAACTATCGAATCAAATAGAAAAAAATATACTATATATAGAGATTTATATATAATTTGATTGTCGAGAAATATACTATTATTGAAAGCTATCTTGAATGCGAAATTCCAATATTGAAAAATTACAATATAGATTCTTGTATACAAACAAGAAGACGGTCGATAATCTTGCAAGTAGACAGTAATTTATTTGAAATACTATAATTGCTAATAGTACAATAATAGTCTACTGTTGCACAATCTAATCTAATGCTGAGCAATTCAATAAATCTTTTTTTTTTTTTGGATATCTTTTTTGCATGCTTCGCAAATCTATAGAGCGACAGCAAAATAGCTTTTATAAGTTGAGAGATCTCGATATAAGATAGAGTAAGTAATTTTAACAATTAAATCAGTAAAACAGATAATATTAGAGACTGATTATTCGACAATTATTCGATAATCGATCGATTGTTATTTAATAGTCGATTAACAAATAATCGATTCAAAATCTTATTAACAAATCAAATCGTAACTAGATTACTTTATAACTAGTTTATATTAAACAAAATATATATACTGCATTATAGCTACTGTATATTGTAATTCTATATTATAAAAAATATTAAATCGAGATAAGAGTAGTCTGTGCACAGAATTATTATATAGATAGAAATTAAAAAATAAAAAAAGAATTTGCGTTGTCAGCAATATAAAAGAGAATAAATTGTTTTTGTTACTGCTATTGTATCAATTTGATCTTGCAATTTATAATACAATAGCAGCTCTCAAATAATTATAATTTGCTAATTGTTGTTTATTATAGTTTACTTGCTAATATATAAAATAATATTGTCGATAGTTGTTCGACAGCCGATTTTTGTAAATAAATGTGTCTAAACTGTCAGATAATCTAATTTTATTTCGAGATATTTTATTTTTATCTATTTCTATTTTTCTTTGTATATATATATTCTGTAGATTACACAATATAGTTAGTCTAAAAAAAAAATAGAACAAAGAAAATATCAAAAATACTCTAAATATTAACAACAAATTTTATATTGAGATCGAAAAAGTTGTTCAATCTTTGCTCAAAAAAATCGAAAAAATCGACAATAAATTCAAAACAAAAACCGATCAAAACAAATTGACAAAAATTAGTATCGAACTATACAAAATTTTTGATAATTGCTTCGATACTACAGTCGATAAAAATAAAAAAATACTGATTGTAAAGAATTTTGTTCTACTATAGAACTGTCGAGAAAAGCAACGCCAGCTCTTAGTTTCTAGATCAGAAAACAGTGCAATATCGATAAACAGAAAAAATACAAAAATATCGATTAAAAAAAAGATTTCTATCAGTTAATCAAAGAGCGTTAAGCTAAAAACTACAGAAAACTACAAGCTATCTTCAGTATCCGATTCTGCAAATATTTAGATCTGAAAATTCGACTATTATTTTATAGACAAATATAGAAATAATATTTTGCAACTTGAAGATATCTGAATATCTATATAGCTAGTCAGCAATTTTATCAATAAATTTATATCGAGCAATACAATAAAGTCGAGATATATAGATTATAAAATACTGATTAATTTTTGCGTAAAATAGACAATAATTCAAAGCAACAAAAATATTATACAATTCGAGCTCGGAAGTCGTTTCGTTTTTGTCAACTTGATAGAAAAACTGCAAATTGTATTAAGAAAATTTGTTGTAGACAAATTTATAATATTTAAATTTAAAATTATTTCGATCGATTCTGAGAGCAGTAAATTTATATTCAAAAATAGTATATTAATATTAATAACTGAAAATATTAATTTAGATTTCGATTTGTTTACTTTTTCGCGCATTAATACAATACAGCTTTTATTGTATCTATTTTAGATTTTACAGTTTTTTCTCGATATCGACAAGTTTTTGCTATCGACAGAATATAATATCAAAAATATATCAAGTATCGATATTATTTTTGCTATCAACTAATATCGAATATAGCTTGCAAACGTATTGACAGCAAATCAATATTATTTAGCAAAAAAAAAATTTCCGATTATAGTTTTCTATTGCTACAGATTTTTACATTTTTGTTACAAAATCTAAGTTCGAGCTTACTGCTTTGTTCTACTCTATTATATAGTTTACAGTGTTATCTGCTGCATTATCTATAGCAGTACTATTTGTATTTTCTATTAAAATATTAATTGTATTGCAGACAAGCGTTTCGACAGCGTCAAATACAGCAGTATTAACAATAATATATACAATAGTATCAGATAGAAAAAAGAGACTTCTGCACAAACAAAAAACAATATTAGACAAACAATTCGAAACAGAGAACTTTTTTTCTAATAGCAAAAAATTACAAAACAAATAGAAATTCAAGAAAAAAAACAACAAAAACTTTTATTACAAATATCAAAAAATTACAGAATTAGAAAATAAAACACAGATATCGAATAATAAATTGATCGACAAAAAAATGTTAGATATTTTGTCTGATAACAAAAATAGAACAATTGATAAAAAATATATAGTAGAGAACAACAATATAGCTGTTAATTAATTGAATTTTGCTGAAATCGAAAAAAATAAACAAATAGAAATAGATCTAATCGAGATAAACAAAAATATCAGAAAAAAAATACTTGATACTTAGATTCTGAATATTAACAAAACAAAAATATACAAATATATTGTATTAGAGAATCGAGACAAGTTCTGTAAATTCTGACAAAAAAATAGAACAAAAATATACAAAAATCTATTAATTGAATTGTCTAATCTAAAAAAGAAATTGTATTTCTTTTAAACTTTTAAACTTGTTATTATGCTGCAGATATAGCAATTCAAGATTAGAGATAATTTTAATAGCAACAAGATAAATATTGACAAAATATAGTGCTCGATTTTAGAAACTATATAAAAAATAATCTTTAACTAATTTGTTGTTATAAAATTGTTGCAACAGATAGTTTTCTTTGTTCTGAATCGATAATTTATATTTGTATAACAGAAAATTTGAAAGTCTTAAAAAAAGAATTTTTTAACAGTATACAAATATCTATTACAGAATATCGAAAACAATAAATGTTTGTTTAAAAAACTCAATCTCTAATTTTTTAAATATTTCTATATTTCTGACAAAATTATACAGAATTTTTTGCCGCTAATCTGTTGTTCTAAACTGCAAGTTATTCAGTCGGACTTGTTAAATTCTATACTGAAAAAGTAGAAATTATTGTACAATTATAACTACAAGTTGCTAAAAATAACGTTCAGAGTTGTATATAACAATATATTGAAAAAATCGAGATTTCTGTCAAACTATTGCGATAAGTATATTGTTTTGCCGAAAATAGACAATAATTATATATATTTCTATATTTCTGATCTGTTTAAAAAAAACTTCGATTGCTATATTATTGCTATCAGCTCTCTGTTATATAAAAATCAAATAATCAAGATATTGATCTTTTCGTTGCAGTATTCGAATAGAAAAAATAAATAAAAAATATTTAGTATATTAATTTTCTTCGAAATTACTAGAGATAAATTTTACTATAAAAAGCAATAATAGAGTATTACAATCAAAAAATTTATCGAATTTGTCGCAAATTCTGATTACAAGTTTATATTTTTTAGCAGTATTTTTTGCGAAATTCCCGACAACTTAACTGAATAAATCGGAGTGCTGAAAATCGATATAAACTGAACAAATAACAAATATCTTTGTAATATAATTGAAGCAGCAATTACGAAACTGCAGAAAACTTTTAATATTTTATTGAGAAATCTTAAAAAATCAATACAGAATATTCAAATTATAGAAATTAAATTTCGCAAAATTGTCGAGCTGCTTCTAATAAGACAAACAGATAAAACAGATTTTTTCGATTTTAAAATAGTAAAATTTTCGAAACTCTACAAACAAACTATTTATATTGCAAAACTGTATTAATAGAAAAAGAAAGTCCAATCAATTAAAGCAGAGTTCTCGGAGACTACTAAAAAGCTGCTGACAGAACACTATAAAATATAAATCAAAAATAGCAAAAAAAACAATAAATTAACTGCGATTTCAGATAAGAAGTTTAACAACAAAACTTATAATTTACAAATAATAGTATTTCTCTGTTTTGCTAATTATCTAAAATATATCGAAAAACCAGAGCTGAAAGAAATCAACGCCGAGATACTAAAAAGAAAAATCTTGCTACAAAATATCAGATATTATACAGAGTATACAAATTTAATAATAGACAATCCGAAAATCGATATACTATTTTGTCGATTTGCAAAATTGTCGAAAAATTAAAAAATAATTGTAGTATCTGCGTTTCTATCAGTAGTTGTAGTATTTTACAATATAAGTACTACAGCTTTCTATCTTTATTATAGTCTCAATACGTTTGTGGCTCAGATCGCAATAGCGCAATACTATAAAAAAAAACAATTAATTGCAAATCTAGTATATTGAAAATATATTTTTCGAAATATCAGCACTGTTCTATTCCGATCTAAATCAATCGAAATATATCAAAATTGTCGAAAACTTTCAAAAGAAATATAATTATAACAAAACAATAAAATTCGAAAAAAAAATATTGTTTAAACAAAACTTCCGATTGCGTTTTATAGTCGAAACAATCGATATTCTATTAGTTGATCTGATTTTAATTAAAACAAAATATATTGTAATTATCGAATCGATCTTTATAAAAGATATAGAAACACAAATCGGAAAATATATATATTGTATCGATTAGAAAAAAATGTGCTATATTTGAAAATTAGTATATAATTTGAGTGTCGAGAAATAAATTATTATTAAGCGACAGTTTGAGCAAAAAATCTTTATAATAATTTTATACAACAAAAAGTTTCAAATATCGAAAAAAAAGTATTAGAGACTGCTCGATAAAATCTGAGATAATAATATTCTGTTTTGTATTGTCGAAATCTTTTGTGTTTAAAATCGAGTATTTTTATAAATAAAATATTTTGCGCTGTCGATAAATATATTGTATAAAATATTTGTTTAACAGTTTCTTCAATTAATTTTCTAAATTCAGAGATTCTTATATTTATCTAAAATATATTTAATATATATCTACAGTTTACAATTATATATAATATTTAGTTATCGACTTTGCAAACAATAGAATTATTTACCGATTACAAGTATACTATTGAAAGTTGCATACTAAACAAAGATCTACTTGTATTATAATAATTTCAAAAGAAACAGAATTACTATAAGATTATAGTCGACAATTCGAACAAAGTTAGATTTATAATTAATCGGTTTCAAAATAATTATTTGATAATTAGCTAATAGTCGAATAATAGTCGATCGACGCGTTGAAAATATACTAAATTAATATATTATAATTTGTATAATTTTTTATTGCAGACTTTTCTTTGTAGATCTCTTTTATCAATTTTTGTATTTTAGTTGCCGATTCTTTTATCGAGTATTCTAAAGAACTTTCAATCGATATTGTCAAATAAATAGTATATTTTATAACTATACTATATTGTTTGATTTATTTTATTGTTTCTCTGCTACAGTTTAAAATAAGTATCGACAAAAGCGCAAAAAGAGAACGCGCAGAACTTATACAATTTCTTTTTAAAATAGCAAACGTTTGTTCTGTATTCAATTGTAAAAAATAAAAACTAATTTGCTCAATTGTTAACAAAATCAGATATTCTTGAACTTTTCTAGACTGTTTTTTGATTAATTTTGCAAGAAAAATATTATTGATAATAATAATAAAAACAACAAGAAGTCAGTAATAATTTTAAAATATAGATAGATCGATAAATCTGTAATAGAGACAACTATTAACTATTATTTTGTATACAATAGCAAATCTAGTTGTATTAAAAGTTATATAAGTTTGCTCAAATTTAGATCAAAAATATACTGATCAGAAACAATAGAAAAATTTAATAAAAATTAACAAATTGTTGTTTAATCTGACAAATAGTCAAAACAGCAAGAATCTTGCTGTTTTGTTCTTGTTAGTATATATACAGTATAGTAGTATTTTAGATACAGAATTCTTGTTTAATAACAACAAAAATAGATTTAATCAGATTTCTAAATTGCAACAAAGAAAAACTATATAGCTGTAAAATATATATTGTCGATATATCTGTATAAACAAAAATAACAAGAATTTTGTATATAGCAAGACCGAGAGATAACTCAAAACTGTAATATTTTCGAATTACAACAGCAATACAGATATTATTTATTTTTTCGAATATAATTGATATTTGTTCTCGATACTGATAAAATATCTATAGATAGAGCAGCAAAAATCTACAAAAATACAAATTAATTTAGAACTATATACTCTTGAGTAAAAAATAGTAAATCGATACTAATATTTAAACTTGTTAGAATTCGACTAACGCAAAAACAATTATACAACAAAATAAACTACTTTTGCAATTATATTATAGAGAAAATCTGCAATCTGATTGTTCGAATATATAATATCGACAGAAACGACACAATAGACTATATTGCAAAACTACTGAAATATAATATATTTACTTGCTTAGTATATTAAAACGTAAAAATTCAAAAAAAACAGCAATAGCAACTAAAACTATATAGAATTTTTGCAGACAATTTCTGTATTCAATTTTTTTAAAAATAATATATTACTTTTTTTACAAATTCTCTGTCGATCAACAATAGAATATCGAATATTAAAAAAATACAGATCAGCTATTTGATTCGATCTATTTCAAACTAGTATTTTTTATTATTGCTGATGTACATATAGCTATACAGAAGTAAGAAAACAATACTAAAGAAAAAATATTTTTTGCGAAAAATGCTGCAAAAAATAGATTTCTGATATTAGATAAGAGAGCTGTCGATTAATACAAGCAGAAAAAATAATCAGAATTGAGAAAATTTAATATAAACAATTTTTCGAGAAGCAGCAGAGTATGCTGCTCTATATAGAACTGACAATACAAAAAAAAGTTAAAAAATATATAGAATCTATATACGGTAATTTTCAGATAGACTATTTAATCAAAAATTTTATAAACAATTTGTTTAACAAGTTCGGCTTCGATATAAAAATCTATTACAAAAAAATCGAAAGTTTGAAATTAAACAGAAACAGTTGTTAACACAATATTTTAGTAAATATAATTTTTAGACAGCAAATTCTTCGGCTAATAGCAATACAAATACAGAATCTGAAGAATACTCTTAATATCGAGAACAATTATTATATAGATAATACGCAATGTTTGCTGAAATCGAGAGAGATCAGATTAGCAGTTAACAATTGTTAATATTAGCAGTCGAATATCTTTTTCGACAGTAAAAACAATATTATATCTGTATATATTTAGACAGACGCCAAGACTTCAAAAAATTATAATATAAAAAAAAATAAAAACAATTTTTGTTGTATACAAAATGTGCCGATATATTAATAAATGTTGTTGTTCGACAGTTATTTAACTATACTAATACTGTTAGTTTACAAAATCTGTTGATAGTCTGTCGGAAATTGAAAATTATCCGATTAGCAAAAATAGCAAAAATAGAGAATCTAATAATATAGATAGCAAAAAAATAAAATAGTTCTAAGCAACAGATATCGAAAGCTGATTGTTGTTTTAATCTGTCAGCAATAAAACAAACAATAGAGAAAACAATAAAATATATTTTTAGAAATTCGATATTTATAGTAGCTAACATTTTGCAATACAGCTTTCTATTTTTTCTTTCGATCGAAACAACAAACAAATATCAAAAAATAAATCTGTTATTCAGATCGAAATATTTCAGATATTTCGATATTTTCTAACAGTACTATATATATAATTTACTAGTCTTGCAGAATACTGAATCGACAGTATTAGAACTGATAGACAATTCTTGCAAATAAATAATAGTTTAATATAATAAGAAAAAAAAATATTCTAGATATTCAATAATACAAAAAAATATTAGCTGAACAACTGTTAAAAAGATACTAGATTTGAAGAGCAATTAATAGCTAAAATATATTATTGAAAAGAAAATCGACAAAGAGTTTTTAAATAGAAAAAGTAATTAATATATATTAAATATTGCAAAATAGAAAAATATAATTAGAAGAGTTTTTACAAAATACAAAAACAAAATAATTATTGTTCGAGTAATCAAAAAGTTAAAAACAAAAAAAGATTAGATAGATTTTTTGTTTTGTTTTCTGTTTATTACTACTGTTATTTATATCTTCGATATAATCGAATTGTTTGTATACTATATGCTGTTCGAGTTCTTGCTAGATAGACTCTATTAATAGTTGTTAAATAATATTTGTTTCGGAACATTTTTTGCGCAAATTAAAAATATTTGTTTTTAAAAAGTGCAGATAGATCTTGAACTTTGTATATTTTCAGATATTATAGAAACAACTGACAATTCAGAAATTGCAGATATAACAGTAACTACAGTTCTATCAAAAAGTATACAATATATTTGAAAATATTAATATAAACAAATTTTCTGAATTGTTTATATTTACAGACTTGACTGATATTACTGAACTGTAAAATTTGTTCGATCTAGTATTAAATATCGAATATAACAATCTGTTCGATCAATTCGAACAATTTGAGTTTGTATTGTTAATCGACAATCGGCTGACATATTATTTGATACAGAAAATTTTGCAAAAGATTGTCGATCTACCGATCTAATCGGACTTACTAGAATTTTGCAAATATATAGCAAATATTTAACTAGAACTCAGGGTTTCCGTTCTATCCGATTCAGTCAGATTCTAAAAGGGAATCGCCGATATTTATTAGTTTTATAAATATTTATTCGAATAATTTATTATTATCTTTATTTATATTGCAATAATATTTAAGATTTGTAAATATTAAAAAGAAAAAAAGAAACTATAAATATTAATTTATATTTAAGATAAATTCTCTTGTTATATAATTGTTTTGTAAATTCTCTTTATAAATTAATTAAATTACTAATAATACTTTAGAATTAAAATATAATTAAAATACTTATTTAATAAAGTTGTTTTAAGCTTATAATTACTTAAAGCAAATAATATAGTACAATTATATATCTATTGCTTGTTTATAAAATCTATAATATAGAAGATCTAATATATACAAGATTGTTAAGACGCTAGTCTAATCGGGTAAGAGTCTCGTAGAAGGCAGTCGTATCTTATTGACTCTAATAGTTGCTAATTCGAGTCTCTTCAAAGAGCTCTGCGTAACAAGAGAGCTACTGCTGGATACGAGAGAGATCAAGATAACAGTGCTTGGCTATCCACCATACTATCTAGTATGGCGAAAACCCACTGCACTTCCCTTCTTACAGCATCCGTATCTTTTTGACCCTCCCTACCACTCCTATTCTGCCTAGATAGCAGGGAAGACGGCCGACTTCGCAGCCGTCTTGATAACCCTTCCGGTGGCTTTGTACCATCGGCGTCCTCCGTTGAACCATCTATTGATAGCGACGAAGATGCTTCAAGATGGCCGATAGCCCAGACGCCTCTTGTATAGATAGAACTCGCTTGTTTTTGGAGTGCTTTGAGTTCCAGAAGCAGTAGCATCAATCTTGAGCAGCTATGTCTTCCTCATCCCCTTGTTTACTTTCCCCCTTCCCCATTTCCCAAGACACAATATCCTCGACAAACAAACCATTCCAAGGTGTAATCTCTTCACCGGAAACCCCCATATCAGCCACTAGTCCGAATCTCCTTAGGTCCAAGTGCTCTACAAGACTACCAGCGCACTCTGGACCCTCATCAGCGCCCTCCTCGGAATACCGCGAACCTTCCACGGCGCCTTACGTCCGCCTCCGACTCAAAGACCGCCATCTCATCCGTAATGGCGGCACCACCTCCATTGGTTTGTACGCTGCCGCCTTGGCGCGCCGCATCGACGCTCATATTACCCCCACCGCTCGCGCCCCCGAAAAGACCGAGCTGATAAAAGAATACGGCGCCGAGGAAGTCATCGCCGATACCGCCACCTCCATCTCGGCCCAAGTCTAGCAGCCCGGCAAATGGTGAATTCGACAAGACCGTGTTGCAGATTCAAGGCGTCCCCGCCGTAGAGAATTCTCTGCAAAGCGTCGTTATAGACTGGACACTGTTGTGGTAAGAAGCGTAGGCGACAGATTTTCGTATAAAGAGAGGTCTAGTCCGATGCTAGTGATACCGATAGGGGTGTGGTGGACGATGTTCTGTGGGGGGAAGAAGATGGTAATGCCGTTGGAGCACTAAATCGGTCTAGCAGCTGCAGCAGATGCCAGTTTAAGAGAGTGGTCCATGAGTTGAGGGAGACGCATAAGTTGATGGATTCGAATCGATCGGCGGGGAAATCATGGTTGCTCTTACGTGGGTAAGTGAGTGCACGCACACATCGACTTAACTTTGTTTGGTAGAGAGAACTAGCCCCTCCGAAAACAAACGGCAGATACAACGATCTAGCGTGAAACAAGACAAAGTCGCACACGAAATCAAACTTCTTCCGGACGGGTTACCAGATACTTAGAACAGAACCTTGAGCTAGATGAGGGAACCTCTTGGAAAGTGGAGACGAGAGATTCTGCTTAAGACAACGATGTTCTTGCGAAACAGCTAGAAGATCGGAACGCAATAGACCGATGCGTGTGTACTAAGGAGACTCTTGGATGGTCTGATACGAGTCCAAGTACTAGTAAAGAGAAAGGAAATTCGATACGAGAGACACTTGACGGATGCTAATGACGTTGTATAGTCTTTCACCGGGTCCGTATTTGTTTGCCATAGCCTCTGCTTGCCTCGTGTTTCAAGTGCTTACTCTGGATTTAGGCAGTGGCTCTCCTCTGCTTCCTATATCTCCATGTCTGTCGCAACTCCTGGTCCGACATGCGGACAAAAATGTACCGACCAAGTGGCGACAAAAAAATCCGAGAACTCAGACTGATCACCGCCTCCGCGGCCCAGTCGGCAACGACCCTCCTCTTATGATCCCCGTACCCACCATCCCCCACTTCCCATCCATGATATCAACATCAACCCCAAAGTACCCATAGAGACTATAGAAAAGCGCAACCCCCCTCAACGAACTCGTCAGGATGCCATATGTGAGCCGCCCAGCTGGCGGTGCCCAATCATCCATAACTATGATAACCTCCCCATACGACTGCACGTATTTGTTGAATCTCGGAAAACCGTCTTGCTTGTTTCTAACGACCGTGGCGAAGATATCGGCGAGGGCTTCGATGATACAGAGGTCCGTCTCGGTTTGGTACATGAGGGATTTGTAGTTGGAGAAGCGGAGGGAGGTCAAGGTGCCGGGGACGTGAAGGGTGACTGCGTTGTTAGGAGGCGTCCTGGCTTGGAATTCAACTGGAGTCATAAAAATGGTAGGATTGGCTCACATGAAATTACTGAAATTGTTGGTGGGGCTGAAGGTGAGGTTGGTGACTGGAGGAGCAGCAATGGTAGGTATGTAAAGCTGACAGACGGCGATGCAAAGAGCCACCACTGCGAGCTTCATCGTGCTTGACGCTCTGTACTAGAGGGGATGATTCCGGAACCCGGGAGGAAGCGTTGAGGCAATGGACTGGTTGAGGTTTGTTATTGTTGGTTAAACTGTAAAGAATGCTGGTCGTAATCTGTCGTAAGCCAACTTTGTCGCGACCTCGATACGCCAACGTACTGGCGATATCCGATCTTCGCGACGAATAGCTGTCTTAGGTCCAGACCAAATGTTTAACATTTACGCAACGTGCAGTTCAGAGGATTTGAGAAGCAATTGCAGCAAAGATTACGTTGGCCGACGACATCTTCGATCTTAAAACATTTCAAGAACAGAGACGGTTTCCTGCCTCGATCTCCCCAACTCGCCACTGTGCAAGAACGAATTTCTTATACTCAAGCCTCACGACATAGACAAGTACTGCAAAGTCGATAAGCCACAAAATTTAATAAAATCTCTAAATATTAGACGGATTTCGAAGCTCTAATCACGGGGAGGACGATCAAAGCTATTTCCAAACCTTCACAAGGTAAGTCGCGTAATCGTGAGCCAGAAGATAGACTAGGTAACAGTTTTCCCATAACTGTAAGAAGACAAGCCACGGAAAGCCCGTGATAGTGCTGTAGCGATGCTCCAGGATATCTGATCTCAGCATCTGCTTACGTCCAGACTTGAGATCAAATATTGGAGGCCTGACCAGCGTCAAACGCGGTAAAAATAAGTGACCCGACATGAAAGCGGAAAAAGAGAAGAGATAAATCGAAGCTCGATTGCATATTGCTCACCATACGACTTCAGAAGCAGCTGAAACATTCCGAATGCAACGAAGTTAGCAAAACACCACCGAGGTCTAGATTAATATTAAGCCCCACAACTTTGAGCGTACTTCCATAGCGGGGGCTATAATGAAAGGCATATCAGACCTATCTTATTAGTTATCTTTCTCAAACCAATCGTTGATGTATACAATACAAGAGCTTTGCTCACATTCTTCAGCCTATAACACAGGTGGCAATCGCGGGACGCTTTCCTGTTCAATGCCTCATCCTGATCTTCATACTTTACTTGCTGACCTTGAACACGTTGAACGTGCCATTTGGCGTACGCTGGTATCCAGTTCCGAACATGACATAATCCTGGACAATGGCAATGCCTCCCTGCCAGTAGGTGTCCAGCGTCGTTTCCTTGATGATAGCCCCTGTGTGCTTGTTCAGGGGAAGCAGGGTACCTGGAGGTGTCTTCTGCAAGATTCCCACAAACGGCCCTGAAACTCCGACAAGGACCACGTCGTTGACGACCGAGGGCGGCACAAGCGACGAGCCATTGCGCGGTGTCGGATTTTCCCACAAAATCTTCCCATTGCTCAAAGACGCCGCGCCAAATGCACCGTTCAAGAAATTTGGTGCCGTCCTGCAGCTGCCATGGCGTGCGCAGCGTATTGACGGCTGTGTAGTAGATTGCGCTGCTGTCCACAGCTACGCCCCAGATCAAGCCGCCTTCGGTGCCGTCCGGGCTCGTAGCGGTGGCCCAGAAGAGTTTGCCGTCCTGCGCAGAGAGCCCGTAAAGATTGCCGTTCTTCTGCCCTATGACGATGGTGTCTTCGCCGGACGGTGTGTTTGGAGACGCAGGGATGAATGTTAGTGCCATACCGAAATCAGCGTCGGGGCCAGGATTGGGCGGACAGGCGCCGGGATTGATTGTTGTAAAGCCTGGAAGACATGCTAGGTTCCATGCATCCAGAGGGTTGAATTCACGAAACCATGCAATGTGCCCGGTTGCGGTGTCAAAAGCGATGACGGATTCCTGGTAGAGACCTGGAGTGCGCAAGGGTCTGTGGTGTTTTGTGAGTTGGTGGCATTCGTATTGGCTGTCTTATCCCGGCAAGCTGTGTACGAGTCGGGTACAGAATAGACATTGCCAGTGCCTATGAGAACTCGATTACGTGCCACATCAATGGCAGGCTGAGAACCCCAGACGGCGCCTCCGGAGAAGTTCGACCCAAGAGGAACCATTGTCTGCGTCCACAGGAGTCTAAAGTGACCGTACTGGAATACTAGACCGTTCATATTTCCGGCGAACGAGCAGCATATGTACCCAGGGATGAAGCCTGCTACAGATTCTTCATCGCTGGCGGTTCCCACGAATATCCTGCCCTGCCACACAGTCGGCGACATTGTGATAACTGCAGTTGGATGGTCATTCAACTGGATCTGGTCTACTAACTTCCCGTTTCGCTTGTCAACGGCGAGGAGGAGTGCATTGGCTTGTGCTCCCAGGATGAGCACGTTGCCACTCATTGTGGGCGTTGTGCGTGAGCCAGTGTTCAAGATTGTGCGAAGCGGAGTAGGTACTGGCTTGTATGCCAGAGAGATCTCTGAAATGTTTGTCTGCCAGAGCACCTTGCACTTGTTGTAGTCAAGTGCCACCAGAAGGCCACTCCAGGTGGGGTAATACACAATGCCGTCGACAACGAGGGGCGTGGCACTTACTCCTTTGGAGTATTCCTTCTGGCAGACTGGATGAAGAGAGGCGACATTGGCTGCGTTGACTACAGCGTCCGGGGCTGCCAGACGGTTATTGTAGACGCCGGCACCCCAGCCAAGCCAATTACCATTGCTTTGTCTTGGTGGGCCATGCTGATCGTAATCTCCCTCTTGCAATCCACTGGCGTCCGAACTGATTACTGAGCTACGAGCGACGGAGCTGAGAGCGCCAAGCGGTACAAAAGCAGCTACCAGTAGGAAAGAAAACATTCTAGAGCCATTCATAATCAAGACAGAAGTACCTGCCTTGAGAGTATATTTATAAAGGGACCAAGTGAGCAGAGTCAAAGCAGGGCTTCGTCACAGGCTATATCGGGATGCAGGGGCCTGAGACGCAAACAGGAGGGTACATTCTCCCCTATAGGCATCCTGTGAAATCTATGCATGTTCTCGGAGTATAGTATAGTTGGACTGACGCAAGCTTGAGGGTAGTCGACACCAACGTAGGACTAATCGAATAGGGGAAGGGGAAGCGATGAGCTCGTAAGATGATTTTATGCAAGATGCTGACAGGCGCAACGAATGAAAGGAAACTCGAGACTAAAGACTGTGCAATGTCTCGCCCACTCCTCCGTTTGAAGGGACGACTGCGATTGGCTGTTGCTGGACCTGGACTGGCGTACCTCCTCAGGTCAGAGAAACATTGATTTCTCGCCGTCCTTGGGGTTTGCAAATGCACTGACGAGATGCGACTATCCATACCAGCCTCCAGCTCCGACCTCGTAATGCCACTTGTCAACGACAGTTCGAAGCGAACCGATTGTTGGCAGATGACGAAGAAGTGCAACATCTCCATCTCCATCGTTGAGTTCCGTCTCGGTTCGTGGTAGCCGAAGGAAATCTTGGCGCATATTGACCGGGCTTAGCGTACGGCAGGAACTGGACCACTTCGCCGTATGTTGCCCTTCCAGAAAGGCCCCACTTTGATCTCCCACCAGCTCTTCCCTTCACCATTCATACTTCATGGGATCACGTTAGCCTTGTCCCTTCGTAGAGTATGCGGTGCAATTGGTGGCCGACCTTTCCCAGACCGGAACCCGCGGACCCGGACATGGTCCGCGGGGAAATCTTGAGCGAACACAGCCGAGAGATCCATCGACTCATTCAGAGTGACGATGGTCATGCGGGGGTCGTGCAGGTATCCTGCACATGCAAGGTTGAGAAGTTGGGGAAGCTCGGATGACGAAGACTCAAGTCAGGTGCAGAGCATCGACCGGGACCCACGGGGATATTGCACTTCTAGTCCGATGCATCTACAAGTTTGAGGGAGCAAGGGGAGTCGAAGCTAGCACGTGGGACATCGGTACTCTTCTATTAATTGAAAGGTACTTAGTCGAGGGTAAGCAGACAGCCAAGGGGCAAAGAGATTAGCTTAGAGGAGGAGCAGTGATGATGAAATCGGCCTCGTCCGGGCCTATACAGGGAGGGTTCGGGGAGGCGAAGTGAACTTTCCGTATACCAAGGTGGAGGAGCGGCTGGCTTTTGTAGGTACCGGACATGGTGTACAGCGGGATGATAGTTTCATTGAACCCTCCTCAGGATTCTTCGCTGAGAAGCATTGGATGGTGAACTTGACGCGTCATACCTCAATTGATTCGTTGATCGTACGCTATGTCATTGGCTTTCAGCCAGCCAATTTGTGCCAGTCTACAGCTGATCGATTCTGCCCAAGAGCCACTCAAGATGGCGATAAGTGACTCGTGGCTGGAACTCAGGCTGCATGTGCCCAGCCAGATAGCTCTCGGCCCACATCAGTCCCCGCTCATAGTGCTGAACACCCATGATGCCTTGCGGTCCGTCAAGTCCATCGGCACCGTTCGCCGCGAAGACGGCCGCGTATTGCAGGTCGGGCAGCTGGATATCAA
>JAABUL010000775.1_pt1 | contig 66178 bp, 124 predicted proteins | sample 5559151 | NCBI WGS metagenome assembly JAABUL01 (sample SAMN10711876, study PRJNA513368) | rock metagenome | isolation source: Antarctica rocks | place: Antarctica: Victoria Land, Pudding Butte sud
TTTGGGCTGGACAACGCCGCAGCATTACCGTCATTTGCCGCCTTCCCTCGCTTTTCCAGCCTTATAGCTACCCCTACTAGTGTTCATGTATCGATGAGCCTGGGATGTAATGTCGAGAAAAGCAAAGGCAAACATATTCACCTTTTGTCGCTGCGGCCATTGTTGGATCAGTGTTGACAGTGTACAGACGACCACTGATCCAGTTCTCGTATATATAATTACATTTTTGCATACATACAGCTGCTCGGATGAAAATATAATTATGTATATGAGAACTGGATCACTGGCGACAGTGTATCCAGTTCTCGGACGCGTCTCTGTGCCAGTGATCCAGTTTCTCATAACGCCCGCAAATGTGGCGGCACGAGAAATTAAATGTGTATATGAGAACTGGATCAATTATGAAAGTGTACCAAGTTCTCGGACATGTCTCTGTGACAGTGATCCAGTTTCTCATAACGCCCGCAAATGTGGCGGCACGAGAAATTAAATGTGTATATGAGAACTGGATCAATTATGAAAGTGTACCAAGTTCTCGGACATGTCTCTGTGACAGTGATCCAGTTTCTCATAACGCCCGCAAATGTGGCGTCACGAAAAATTGATTGTCATTCCGCTCGGCTTTCCGGGTTCATCCGCTTGCAAGACCGCAAACTCCTGCTTGCTGCTGAGAGACATGGCACAGCAGCGGGCCCGTACGTGAAAATTCTGGCGGTGACAGCGTTGCCCACCCCATCCTAGCACTTGACCACATGCTAGGGGATTTCATACATACGCCATGTTCAGCCATGATTGTATGTGCCTGAGACCTGAATTTACGATCTGTAGCCCTGCACGCACACAAAAATGTCCTTCCTGAATACACCGCCGCAAACGAGCTTTCAAGGTACACAGCTGACTTTTTCGACAACCTGACTAAAAGTCGAGGTGTCCCCTGCTTCTCGTGCATCATCAGCTGCCCCAGGTGAAAGGTGCCCTCGGTCCATGGTCGCCGCACAACACTCAACGACGTGCTGGCAAGCCTCGCACAGCCTGAACGACGTGCTCATTGATGCATGAGTGGTCGAATATCCACAGTGCCTTCAAAGTGGTAAGGTCGCGGAGGCCGGGCTGCGGGTCGTCCACAGCCGGGTTGCTACTCACATCCAAAACAGCGAGCTGCGTCAGCTGGGACAGGGTTGGGAGGGATGACAGGCTGCACTTGATCAGCCGCAGCACCAGACCTTCTGTTATAAGCGAGAATGGTCGAGAGCGCACGGACGTGCCGGAACTTTAGGTTGCTGGCGCTTGCAATTGCGGCAGGCAGCCCGTTGCTGAGGTCGCAATCCCATAGCTGCAGGAAAGTCATCTGCTGCAGCTTCGCCGAGCTGCGGAAGAGCAGCTGCAGCGGCACCGTGCAGTGGTTGCACATGAGACTGCGCAGCGACGTCAGCTGCGGCGCCCCTGCGGGCACGTCTGCTGCCGCCTCGGCTGCCACATCCGCTGGCTGCTTCATGCGCAGCCTCGCGTGCTCCAGGCTCTGCAGGGACAGCAGCCGCGACCAGTCGCCGCAGCGCGGCGAGAAGTGTTTGCAGGTGATGTCCACCGACTTCAGCACGCGGCTGAGCACCGCCAGCGTCTTGGCCGGCCATGCGGCGGGCGCGAAGCTGGCGGTTTTGGTCTCCAGCTCCAAGCTCGAAAATCCTGCTGCAGACACGTTGGTAGTGCCCAAGCCACCGCGTGCAGTGTCACCAGCGTAGAGTCGCTGTCGCAGTCGCTCACCAACCGCAAACTGCGCAGTCCTGCAAGGGTGGAGACATGCTCACTGGGCAGTTGCCTTATCGAACACAGTACGCTGATGATTGACAAGCCATGCCGAAAGCACGTGCAGGAACTACAGCAGGCAGGTAAATGTGGTTCCCACCTCGCTTGCGGTCCACCAGCCAGCGGATCAGGGTGTGCAACCGTGAGAGCCGCGCGCTGCTGGCAGCGGCTATGTCCAGCACCTTTGCCTTCACATCGCCCCAGGTGGTGAGGGCAGTCGGGTGCATCAGTACGGAGCGAAAACGTTTGCACACCAGCTGCAGCCTCTGCACAACACCCACATCCAATGGTCATGTGTTGCGTGGCAAGTGTCGAATGTAGTGCTTCAAGATCGGAGCGGCCTTCTCGGCTGACGGTGCTTCACACCTGTGCCTTGTCTTCGACCGAACAGAACCCAAGCACGCGCTCGAGGATGTCGTCACTGAGACTCAGCAGCGGCAGTGGCTGTGTATTTTTGTTTCGCCGCGGCCATCGCTCTCTGTCCAGAATTTGCGAGGAGCAATCGTCAGAGACACTTAGACAAGACGTGTTTCAGATTGACGATTTGTCTAGCGCAATTCTGAAAGACTGAAGCTTCAAAATGAAGCACGTGACATGCATGCTGTGCTAAGTGGTGACCTCTGCGCAGCAAGTCTACATTTTGCAGTGTCAGAAGTTTGGATAACAAATTCTGTAGCAAAATCCGCCGGTGCTACGTTCGGCCTCGCTCTGGCTGCTTGATGTTCAGGACATGATCTGCAGTTCGACATGTACCTCGGCAAGGAGCGCCCGCGCGCTGCTGGTTTGATCGTCGACAATTGACGCTTCTATTACTCGTCGATGATCGACGATCTGGGTGATGACACTCTGATGGTACCTCGCTACGGTGCCCAACGAAATTGCAGCTACATAATTGACTGGTAGCCGGAGAAATCCGATTGGTTTGGTCTGCCGCGCTTCGCAGCCGCAAAACTGCAGATCAACTCGGCGCATCGGTCTGGCAGCTGATGGCGCCGCAAGCGCTGAAGGTGTTTGGCAGACTCGGCGACGACTACCTGTTTCGCCTCGGTGGCGGCCAGCTGGGCAGCAGCAAGTACAACATGTGAGTGCCACGCTGCATCTTGTGCCATGACGCTGTGCCCTGCATCCCTGCGACGCCGCACTGCAATACTGCCGGCAAGGCCCATCCACGGATCATAGATGTTCACATGCAAAATGCTGCAAGATGTGCCATGGAATTCGTTTGCAACACGTCGCTCTGCTGCAGAGTGGTCGAGGTCACGGACTTTCGGCCGTCTGGCGGCGCATGGGAGGCCACCTTCACGCTACAGTCCCTGAAGAACTCCTTCGTGAGGATGCAGCAGCATGTGGCAATGCAGTGTCCAATGCGTGCTGCACAACGCCTGGTGCACGATGATGCAGCCACGCCGTTATCACGGATTGACCATTCGTTGTTGTCGCACAGATTGCTCATCCTGGCGCATTGTGGTGCAGGACGAAATGGTGCCGGAGATTGAGGACCTGCTGGCGTGGCTGTCGGCGCTGCCTTCCAATCCCACCGTGCAGCTGAAGCGGGAGGGCTCAAGTGCGGCACGTTGCGCGGCAGCAGTCACATCTGTCGATCACATAACTTGACAACTGAGAGCCCTTGTCGCTTTGCCCTGGTCCAATGCGGTGCACTTCCCTGCAGAAACATGGATCGAGGCCGAGCTGGAAGATGCGGAGAATCTCAGGTATGATTCGAATATGCAGTTCTGATGCAAATGGAGCTGTGAAAGCTTGCCTGCGCACGCTGTGATCAGCCGAATCATGACCAACCTCTATCCTGCTTGCAGGCTTCCGCCATCTGGTGCACTGAACAGAGCCAGCGGCCAGGAGGCCGAGGACATATGTGCAGGTGAGACCTGGACACAGGAGCCTCTCCGAGACGACTGCTGCATGCAGGCGGCACCATCAGCGCATTGACCCTCGTCCGCATGCGCAAAACACTGTTGGACATACCATCCTACAAAATGTGTAGGCATGGGCTTCGCCTTGTACGACGAGGTGCAGGAGATGCAGCGGCGGCTGCAGGAGGCAGATGCACGGGTGCGTCTTGGCCGAATGAAACCTGCAAACCCAGAAGCTGCGTGTTATTGCCAGCCTGAGAACGCAGATGGGACAAGCGGTTCCAGCAGCACGCCCTGATTCTACTGAGTAGACCCCGACTCCAGCCGCTTTCACAACCCTGTTATCTTTGACAGCAGGCAGCCCGGAGAAACGTGGCGTCCGGTGCATCGGCGGGCAGCGGCCGGCCGCCATCGGCGTCACAACAGCAGCCGTTCTCGCAGCAGCAGCCGTCCTCGCAGCCGCTGGGCAGCCCGTCGCAGCCGCAGCACTCGCAGAAGCAGGCGCGCACAGACGGCCGCACTTTGGCGTCCCAGTCGCAGCGGTATGATGTGGGCGGCGCCGCAGGTGTGTTAGATATGCATCCTTCTTGGCTCCTTTTCAATCCCGCCGATCTCGCTGCCTTTTCGGATTGGTTACTGGACCGAGATGCTTCGGTGCACAGCTTGCGCATTCCTATCTTTGATTTCAGAGCTGTTCTTCGCGGGCATGTCTGCTGCATGCAGCAGCGGATTGGCTCCTGCTTGCAGCAAGCTCAATCAATCCGTCCCAAACCGCGACCTCGATTCGTGCGTGACGAAGCAGAAGCCGGCATCTGCGCATTGCAAGTACTGAAACACGTCCAATTCTTCATGCAAGATGCAAGCTCAGACGAGGAGGAGAAGAAGGCGCAGCCCGCCGTAGACGACAGCATCCCGGAGCGGCAGCGGCACCGGGTGGTGCGGGGCCGCGGGCGCGGCCGCCTGCCCTTCGGAGGCCTCGGCCGCGGGGGCCGATAGCCATGCAATGGTAGCCTTTGTTTCATGCAGGTGCAGCTTCTGAGCTTGGTCGTTTGCCTCCGCAACGCTGGCTGCAGCATGTGTGTCAACCATCATGTATTTGCAGGTCTTGCAACATGGGGATGTTGGTGGTTTGTAGTCTTCTGGAGAATCGTAACGAACGGCCAGCACAGAGACAGAACATCCTCTTTTTCTCCCCCTGTGCATGCAAAGAGCATCAAGCTGCAGCGACCAGCTCTCTGAACGTCGCCGTGCCTGATGTGTCGGTCCTGTGCATAGCACAACATCTGCGTCAGCCCTTCTCGACGCCGCCATAGGTATGTGAACAATGTGCACATGGCTGTGCTGTCATTACATGCATGTGGGATTGACAAGAGTCCTGCACAGTCAAAAGAGCACTCTGCGCGAGGCAGCCGCAAGGAGGCTCACTTCGGGGGCCCAGGCGGCTGCGGTTTCCCGGCCTTCGCGGCTGCGGCCGCTGCGGCCGCCTCCTCCTCGATCTGTTTCCTGATCTCCTCTGCGGCCTGCAGTGACAAAGTGCAGCTGCATCATGCTGTGAGTGAGAACTGGGAACATGAAGCCACCGAAGCACCAAAGTTTGTATGATTCGCATTCGTGCTTGCGTCACTGCCAGCAGAAAGAGCTGGCCAAGAGCGGGGCTGCTCATTTTGGGAACACAACTGGAGCGCAATATGAAAAAGGTATGTTGCAATGCCCTTTTCAACATGCGCTGTGCTCCTGCAATGCTTCTGCTGCAGAGGCCCCTCTTGTCTGTGTATACGCAGCCGTCAGGGCACAATCCTGAAGGCTTTTCTTCTGGAACGCTTCTTATAACGGGGTCCTGGACGGCGGGCAGGTCCACCTCGTCGGCGCACAATGACCATACATATGGAATGCCAATCAAAGAACAAGGAAATTCACTTCTCTTACATTTTTGTAGACCGGGTCCTGAAAGGCGGGCAGGTCCATCTCGTCGGAGCACGCCTCGCCAAAGTACGACATCAGCTCGTACCGCTGCCGCGCCGCGTCCCGCTGCCGCAGGCACCGCATTGCGCCCGCGCCCACCTCACTGCCATCCTCGAAGCCTGCAGGATGCAAGCGCATCGGTGAGATCGCCCACCCTGGACTAGCTTTTTCTCGGCCAGCAGCGGCGCCAGGGCAGCCCCGCCCTCCAGGTTGGCCATTGTCAGGCTGCGGAATTTCGCCAGCGCAGGACCACCAAGCGGCTGGCGCCAGCCAGTGCACCACCGGCTGGCGAGCCTACTTGCCTGCAGCATTGCTTGCAGGGTCTGCACATTGGGATGGGCAGACAGCAGCACCTGCCAGATTGGCGTCGTGGACCATGCTGACGACTGATGAGGCAGGTTGAGGCAGAAATTTCACCTGCCAGGTTGGGATCGTGGCTCAGGCTAACAACCACCTCCTCGACGCCGCCGCGCCCGTCCTTGAGCCGCTTGCTGGCCTGCCACGAGTTGAGACAGCGGCCCCCGATGTTGGACGGCGATGTGTCGGAGTCGTCCCACACGCCGCCCAGTCGCGCGCACCGCTGCATGCGGCAGTGCAGCAACGTCAGGCAGCGACACAATTGATGGCATTGCGCATGATTCACGACCAGCTCTGTTCAAGAGGGCCCCATCCGCAGTACGCAAGCCGCCGATTCTCAGCGTCGCGTAGGACAACCACATTTGTGAGACGTACAGCAACATCTGTGCGGGTTGGCTTTATCATCCGGGCTGCAGTGCGCCCATGGACAGCGACAGACAGCTATGCTGCCTATGGTCACATCCCGTGCGGCCCTACCTGCGGCGTGGTGCTGTGGTCGCACAGGCAAATTTCAGGAAAAACCAGCAGCAGCTCTGCGCTGCTACCGGGGAGCAGCCGTTCAACAAAGGGATGTCGGCCAATGCGTAGGCGAGCACATTCGAACTCCGACCTGCGGCGTAGGGCTATGGTCGTACAGGCATTCGTGCACGTGCGCCACCGGCCAGTCCGCTGCCAGCGCCTGCGCCATGATGCCGTCGAAATGCTCTGCCGCCAGGCCGTGCGTCCTGCGCCCAGCCAGGATGTACTGTCTGGTTGAGGAACGGTTGTTTAGTGGACGACAACATGAAGCGCCCATGCCATGATGCCGTCAAATGCTGTGCCGCCAGGCCCTTGGTTCTGCTCCTAGGGCATGGGTGTTGGCGGTGTGGTACGCCGCACAGCACAGTCCTTCCGATCTGAGGTTTCACATGCAGCAGCGCTGGGGTTGGAGATACGTTTTGTTGGCGACTCTCTGGGATTCGAGATAGCGTCTGCCCCAGCAAACAAATAAAGGCTTTCTTGCTGGCCACAGGACGAGACACTCCGGAATCTCACAGGGCATTCAGCGAGCCGAAGCGCCGATCCTCCGCCATCAGGCGTGGCCAGCGCATGGCGTTGGCGCCCAGGTCGGTGTGGCACCACCGCAGCTTGTTCAGCTTGCAGGTCGGCGCCCCCTCCTGCTGCCCAAACCGCTCGCACGGCACGCCTGCGATGCAAGCAACACTGAGGGCCGCACTGAGTGTGAAGCCTGCTTGACTTGCCGGCACATTCGCGCACAGGTTGCTGAAGGGTAGTGTGGAAGTTGGGAGTGCTGCACAGTGCGCCAGGTGCAGCAAGCTGCACTCTGTGCACCAGGGCTCGGATGCAGCAGCCTCCTCGTGGCAGTCGTATGCTTGCACATGGTGCGTTCTATGTACAGTGCATGAAGCTGGCGGCTGGCTGGCACCTGTGGCGCGGTGGTAGCGGCTGTAAAAGTCAAAGGCAATCACGTCCGCGTCCTTGACCGCCCCGATGCGGCTGAAGAACGTCTTTGCGTAATCGTTGTCGCCGTTGCTGACCACCACCCACTCCGTGTTGGCGGGACAGGCTGCGAAACATTGGAAATGTGACACCGTCAGCGTCTGACTTTCGGCCAAAACGAGTCCCGCAGAGTGTCCTGCGCCAGGCTGGCAGACGCATCACTGTCAGACGAACTGAGGGGAGCATCGCAGAGGGGAACACCTCGAATGGCCTCGTCGGTGAGATTGTATAGCTTTTCGTGATAGCCCGCCGTCCACTGGCCCTGCTGCTTGGGCGTGTAGTCCTTGCCAACCTGCAGGTGAGGTCAAACAATGCTTCAAGGTCCAATGCGCACCGTGTTTAAAATGTCTACAACGAACAGGATCAAGCTGACGCCTGCCGGCTACAGCCTTCAAGCCAGTAAAAGTCGGCATTGCTGCTGCTCAAGGCGAATGGCTTCACTTTGCAGCAGGGACGAGGGTTTGGTGCAGCGCCGCACCCATTCCGCGAAGACCCAGATGCGGTCATCATTCAGGTCCTGCAGGATGTAGTGCAGGTCCCGAAACGGCTCGCTGTCCATCACCACCAGGATCGCCTCCCAGCTGCAGATAACGGCAGCATCATCTCAGAGCTTCAACTTCGCACCCCAAGGCAGAGGGGAATGAGGCCATCTCCGCGAAGACACTCAAATTGTCACCGTCCCATGTGGTGGCATCTATCCAACCCAAGTGCGTCTTGACGTTCAGAGGTGTACCAATGCGCCTCACTTGGGGTTGGACTGCTGCCGGAGCGACGTGAGCAGGCGCCGCAGGCCCTGCCGCTGCTGCAGCGCGGTGTCGCCGCCGTGGCCCCAGTACGTACGCACCACTATACATATCGCGGGCTGCTGCACTGAAGCCTGTCTTTGGGCTGGCGACTGAGGCGCTGCTGCTGTCGCCAGGATGCCCAAGGCGCAGCTAAGGAGCATACCCGCCCATGCGGCGCGATGCGTCATCGAGCGCATGATTTTGCAGCTTAGCGGATCTGAGACACACGGTAGCTAGGGATGCGCTTGCATCACACGATATGTTCTCACACCCACTGCACAGCTCCAAATCAACGCCAGATCAACCTAATGATGAATCCTCGGCTGCGGCCTGGGATGGCACTGCCAGTCTCTCTGGTGAATTTCGACTGGACGGCGCGGTCTGCAGCCGCGTTCAGGCGTGCAGAGGACAATTGGTAAACTGGTGGCCCGCAAACCTATGCTACATAGCGCGATCTTGATCTATGACTGTGTCGCGGTTTCGGAACCTTTGTCGCTTCTTTTCGGGCAGGTAGGTTGCGTGGCACTGCTTGGAAACAATGTACAGAGCCCTTGATTACTTTGTTGTCATCCAAGCGGACGCCCACGCGACAAAGGTTGCTGCAACTGTATGCTTAGAAACCGATACAGAATTGGATGTGGCTGCACCGGCCGCAACGGCATGCGCTCAGCCCCTTAATTGCCTTCCAAGCATGCCACTCACTTCCTTTCTTGCCTTCGAAGTAATGCTGGCGCTGGCTTGGAACACTATCAAGGCTGCCGCTGTGGCATTATGCGGCTGCGTGCCTGTGTCTCACAGGATTGAAGCATGCGACGGAAGCCCCTTTTGCACCTTTGCACATCAGCTTTTTTATTGACTTTTCAAGCCGGCAGTTTTTGCGACCTACCGTTTCACAGCTCTACCCGGGTACCATATGCTTTGCCTGGAAACCGATAACGGGGCGGCAGCGGCACCGTGCCATCGCAAAATAATGTCAAGTGCGCGATTTTCTGAACAGCATACAACAGTCACAAAGCAATCCAAGTGGTGCACCAGAGAGCCTTATTGCTACCCCTACTAGTGTTCATGTATCGATGAGCCTGGGATGCAATGTCGAGAAAAGCAAAGGTTTGGACAAGCTGGCTGGCGATGGGAGGCGCGGCTGTGACAGGAGAACCCGCGGTGCATTTGCGCTTCTTTGAATACTCACTAGAAATATGGGCCGCTGGGGCAGCAGCAAACTTGCCACACAAGGTTCGCTGCGCTGGCGCCGGCTTCATAGCTGACAACGGTGCGCCAGTGGCGCCACCACAGAGTGTGACCATACAGCATCTTTTGTGATTTTTCAAACATGCCGCTGCTACCGCTCGGAAGCCTATCAAGGCTCTGCCCTGGCATTTTCAGTGAGGCTCACCAGATGCCGCAGCGGCAACCTCTGTAGTCTTCCAAGTCGGCCACAGGGTGCTAGGAAGGCTACTAGCAGCCCATAGGCTATAAAGTGCTGCTCTGGCGCTGCTTGGAAGGCGATTGTGACGTGCCTCTGCTACTATGCAGGCACATCCAATCCTTCGTCGTTTTCCAAGGCGATGATGCCTGGACCAACCTTTGTGCCGCACAAGCCCGCTTGGAAGACAACAAAGTAATGAAAGATTCGGTGCACTGTTTCCATGGAGCTGGTTTCCAAGCAGTGCCATGCAACCTACGCTGAAATCATGTGTTGGAGGCACTTCACAAAAGCAATCTACAGCCAGCACACCTAAGCAGACGCTGGACATTCGCCCACTCGCATCCGATTTTGCGTACCGAGATACTGAGACACTCTGAGCCGTTGCTGCTGCTGCTCAAAAGTAAGGAGTTTTGGATCATCAGGCGAGGCCGCGCACTACACTGACACAAGAGCTGCACCAGAACAAAAGCCTCAAGTGCTGATGGTCCGGATAGTCAATGGCGAAATCGTAGGTGCGCCGGAACGACAGGCAGAGACGCTGTTCCATGCTGCCTCGCTGCGCGTGCCTCCCGCAGCACGCCTGCTTGCCCAAACATGACCCATTCCTAACGGCAACAGTTTCTATTCGCAGACGACGATAAAGGACCGCAGAACAGCAGGGCGCCAAGAATTCAGCAGACGGCAACGGGGTGCGAAAGAGGCTTCGTGTCACCGCATGCGTGTATGCTTGCACCTTGGCCGGCGCTGCCTTGCATTACACACACATACAGTTGTGTCAGGGCGAACGGCTGATGTGCTGTCGCGAAACCATGCAGCCACCCCGGCGGTCGGCCGCGCGCAGCGCCGCCACCGCAGGAGCCATGGTGGCAGCGCACTCCCTTCAAGTGCGTCACATAGCACGCGACTACATGGTCCGAAGTAAACAATGCAGCAGCTTGACGGCAATCTGCTGCAGGCTGCTCCTCGCAAAGCAGTAATGCTAATGCTTAGCAAAAGGAGACTGTCTCACACCCTGCTGCGCGCCCATTCCGCTGCACACCCAAACAGATACGTTGTCAATGCTGCAGGCTGCGGCATGATGTGCCGCCGCTGTATGGTCTGGCGGTGCCGGACGTGGAGATTTTCGGCTTCCACGTCACCGCGCAGCAGCTGGTCATCGCGGCGGCGCTCACCCTCCTCTTCGGCTGGCGCATGCTCGCCTTCCTCGCCATTCTATGTGCATTTTGGCCTCTCCATCTGCAAAGACATTGTTGCGTCCTAGAGAACACAAGATGGTTCACGAGTCTAAGTGCTGTTTGCGCATACGTGAGGCGTGAGATGGCTTCACATCAGCGCTGAGCTCTGCGTTTGTTGCTTGCAGTCGTCATAATCAAGATGAATGCGAGTCCGCCGTCGACTCCCGGGGCGGCGGCAGCTGGTGCAGCAGGCGGCGGCGGTGGCGGCGCGGGCCTCAACCAGGCGTCAGACTTTCTGAAGGACTACATGGCTTCGAATCCTTCCAGACCCGGCGCCGGCAGCGGCGGCGGGCAGTCGAAGGACTCGTGGGGATTGCGCGGCAAGGGCCACAAGCTCGGCTCCGGGTAGTGCGGCGATTGTATGCCCTGATGCAAATTCGGAAATCTGGCATTCTGTGGTTTTCAACGGCCTGTAGCGCGTTTCAGCAAAAGGCAGCACAACGTAAAAAATACTTCACTTTAAAAAGGCACAGGGCAATGGTGGGCCGTCAGCTCCGTCCTTCAACTTCCGCCTTCTTGAACGATAGAGGTGCCTCTGCCGCCTTGGCACCCTTGAGAAGGCACAGGTTCTGCTGGACCGGCGCCGCAACAGCAATATTTGTAATGTTCCAAGCCGGCGCCAGGGGCTGCTGCGACGCTGCCTGGAAGACGCTGCTTAGAAGGCAATAAAGGGGTTGCTGTGGCTTGCAGCCACGTCCAATCGTTAATCACTTTGCAATTCGGGGTTGCGGGGACCAACCTTTCACATGCTTGGAAGACAATAAAGGAATGCGAGGGCGGTCTCCTTGCTGACGATCAACAGGTATGATGTATATTCAAATATTCAACGTTTGTGTTTGCAACAGATGGTGGTGCAGCTGTTGATTGTACACACCGAAGTCCTACTTTGACAGACCAAGGAAGCACGCTCCGGCAATGAGCGCCACGCCGCTGAGGAGGTACGCGGGAATGGCTTGGCGCTCGATCTCGTCGAACAGCATGATGCCCCACACCTGAAAAAGGGTATCTGGTGTTATTCGTTGAATGTCATTCAGCGCCTGGCGACACAGATGTCTTGGGTGGCAGAAGTCACCTACCCCTGCAACAAATAAGCCGCACTGAAAAATGGGGTACGCGATGGCGATGCCGACCGACTCTGTCGCCAGAAGGCTGAGCACATTGCCTGCATATTGACGAAGGACGAGCTGAAATGTATGGAAGGTTGACACAAAACATGATGTTATGACACAAGACATGTCGTTTCGCTTCATAACAAAAGTGCTGCCATGTGTGCAATGATAGAAACCATGCCAACAGACATTCTCAAACACACGCACCTGTGTTCCACAGGATCCCGGCGGCAATGCCAAAGGCTGCCCCGACCTTCAGGCTCTGCTTGTCGGGCAGAGGTCGCATGCCGGTGAGGCTGGCCACGGCCAAAGTGACGAGCGGTGATGCCACCAGGACGCCGAGCGCCATGGACGGCAGGAAAGTCACACCACGAACATGTGGTGCAAACGTCTTGGGAGCCAGCACGAGTCCTGTAGCAGAGATCGTTGGTGTATGTTCCAGATTCCAAGTTCATAGCCCCCAAGTGGACGCAAATGCAAAGGTTGCAAAAGAGAGTGCTGGCAGATCCGATGCGGCATGATGTACATTCAAAACAGTGGCCCAGAACGGTTGTCACTCCGGACAGGTGTGTTGCCAGGCGCCTGACAACATGCACTTAGATCAGCGTCGCACAGGGTGATGTGCAGTTCCAGAGCATACCTCCAAACAGCCCCGCAGCGATGGCCGCCACGCATCCGATGCCATAATGCCGCGGGCCCTTTGGAACCTCATCATGCTGATGCATCGGATCCAGGATCCGTTCCTCCTCCAGACGGCGTCGGTGCTCATTGAGGGCCTCTCTGTCCTCCATGTCGGCTGCATTATAAGGACCTTCAATGCCTGGGGTTTATTCAGAATCTAGACCACGATGGACACAGGTGGGCATCGGTTTTCAAAATGCGCTTCAAAATGCGCAATGCTAAGGGAGCAAAGCACCTTCTTCCTTGTGCTCTCTGACTGTTTCGGAGTAGCGTCCGTTGACAGCGATTCCGGCCAGGCCGCCGACCAGCAGGAGCAGTGCGGGCACCGAGAAGCCGGGGTGCTGCAGCTCGTCGCCGCTCACCCTGCAGCATCGTGAATTGTGGGTCAGAAACACAACCTCAAGGTCTCGCCTCCAGGTCTCGCGGAGCTGCTGGATCACTGCTTCGCCAGCAGTGTCAACCAGAAGTGTGACCATCTCACCGGATGCCCCACGTGAAGGATGCGATGATGGCTGTCCCCGACCAGATGGCGCTGGAAAACGAAATGCCGAGAATGTCGATAGCGAAGAACGTGCAGCCTGTCGACAGTACAAACAGCGCGCCCGACAGCATGCCCCACGGCGTGAAAACCTGCTCGAAAGCATAGCAGGGACTCAGAAATACATGATTCAGTTGCAAACTCGACGAGCGATTGGCCACCATGCGCATCTCTGCAGCAAGGCTTTACCGCATCAGCGCACGCACCTGCCGGACGGCCAGCAGCGGCAGAGAGCTTAGAATCAGCCCCACAGATACCCACGCATTGAAGTGCAGCGGGCTGACATTGGCTTTGTGAACAGCTTCAAATTTGGGCAGGACGCCAAATGTGCCGTTGAAGAACGCGGCGAGCACAGCCAGCGCGATGCCGAGCAGCGTGCCGGCCATCCTGCTGGCGTCACACCCAGCCCTAAGAGGTAACCGATATTGATTGTAGCCGGACTTGCACCCTGGCGCACTCTGGCAACGCGTGTTCTGGTCTCTGATGGCACGTGATGAACTGCAGTGCTCCAATATGCTGTCGTCCGACTCAACCGCAGCGGAAGCTCTTGGCTGGACTAAAAGGCAATGATACTGCAGTTGCGGCAGTGTAAACGAGCAATCTGGCAGGGTGAGCCGGGCTGCACCTCTGTTTTGTTTCATCATGCACGTGCATGTCCCGGAACAGACTAGCAAGCTGTCCAATGCTCGACAGAACACACATTGGCGTTTCGCATATTACTGCACACATTACCCTACTCACCGACGCGCTGCAACCTACTCCGCTGCACAGACCAGGCACCGGCTGCTTTGCTGGCATCGGTTTCGATTCTTCCGGAACACCGACCCAGTCACCTGGCGAGGCCACGCAAGCTGGCGAACGTTCAGTGCGTCAGGAGGGACATGCAGGGTCTGAGAACTCTGCAGCACCGCTCCGGCCTGTGCCGGCCGCTGCGTCATCGCCTGCCACCCGTCCGGCACCAGCAGCTGCGCTGCCTTGCTTCCGGAGGCAGGCAGGACAAGAGCTGGGGGGACCTGCTGTCCACAGCTGCCGAACTGGGCAGGTATTCTCTCAATTCAAGAAGAAGGCATCGTCGCAGCTTTGCATGCCCCATCTTTGCCTGGTGCGCCATGTTTGCAGACCGCCTTGTGATGCGGCCGAAAAGGGCTCAATGGAGTATTGCGCTTTTGGTAGGGAGGTCGCCGGCAAGGTGGGCGATTCTGTGAAGAACGTCGTCAGCAGCATCGTCCCCGGCACAGACGGCAGTTCAGACAGCAGCCCGGCGCAGCGTCGGCAGGCGCAGGTGGTGCGGGAAGATCCGCCAGATGTGCAGCTGCGCACCGCCGTCAGGGGTGAGCACCTGGCTTCAGCTCCAAATGGCGCATCTGCGTGCAACATGTGACACACATCACCAGCGCAACCTATCACATCACACCATTCTGATCATCTCCATTTCGATCGATTCCTGCGCAACATGCAGATGCGTTTGGCGGCGGCATTGCTGGCAGGCTGGTCGGCGGCATGGTGGGGCGTGCATTTGGCGGCATGATGCAGGGCATGCAGCAGCAGATGGAGGCCGCCAAGGATCTGCAGCAGCAGGTGAGGCCAGGTTTTGGCCGAGCTCGAGGCTGAGCGCCCTTGTAGATGCCGCTACATGCCAGCCACACCTCGCTCCCAGCCTGCACTTGTCTCAGTGGTGCAGATCAATTGGATTGCTCCATCAGCTCTTTGGCGTTGCTCATCGACACGACAATCACTGTGTCTGCAGGCAGCGCTCGCCATTCAGAGCAACGCTGAGGTGCAGCAGCGGCTCGGCGGGAAGGTGGAAGTGCAGCAGCCGTTCGCGCAGGAGAGCAGCACCAGCAGCGTGAACGGCAGGATGTCACAGCAGGTGGGACTCGCATTGGCAGATGAGGTTGCGAACTCACATTGCAAATGAGGTTGCAGATTAGACATGCGCATATGCAACATGTCAGAGAGCAGACTTTGCATCCCAATGACTTCCTTGCTCCTACATGCAGATTCGGCTGCGCATGCCGGTTGTGGGACCCCGCGGCTCCGCTGAGGCTGTCGTTGAGCAGCGAGGCGGCGACACCATCAGTGTCCACGTACAGCTGCCGGGCGGCGGCCGCATCAATGTGGGCTCTGGCGGCGGCGGCGGCGGCGGCGGCAGGGTCATTGATGTGGATTGGAAGGAGGTCCGGTAATGACCGGTGGCTGGCGTCAGTAGTGTAAGCCGAGAGGAAGTGAGGGTCATCAGAGGCATTCGCTTCTTGTGCCGACTGCAGCGAATCGCAAGGGCTGACATCGGTGTTGATGGGTTCAGCAGTGTTACTTCGTCGGGCGAGAGGCTCACGACAGTTTACGAGTTCCACGAGAGTTCACGAGAGTTTCACAGCTTTGGGTCCAGACGACGTGTCTTCGATGCGCTGTGCAAGCTTACAGTGAACTGGCAGTCTGCGCAACGCCCAACCAGACTTATGCAACAACCACAACGAATGCGATCTCCATCAAGCATCGCTGGCCTGTGACGTCTTCAGCGCTGCCACAAGTCTGCTGCAGACTGATACATTGCTGTGCTCCAGCGTGATTGCCATGGCAGATTTGTATAGCCGGCTGCGCTGCTCGATGATGCTTGGCTGGCGGCGCACCAGGCTTGCAACCACGTCCGCCATGCCCTGGCACTGGCACATTGTTGCTTGGCGCGATGTAGGAAACTATTCCTGTCTAGCATGCGGAGCCTCAAGTCACGACAAATGTCCCCAGCCTGGCAGTGCCTCACCTCTTGGCAGGCCTGGTGCAGTGGGTACTCTCCAATTGGCGCATTGCGCAGCCACAGCAGGCTTGGCTCGGCATCGATCAGCTGCAGAACAGCGTCGCCGTCGCGGCGGCTGATCGCGTCTTCAACAGCCGCCGCCATCTCACTGCATCAGCGCAGGCATCACAGGTTAACATGGTGCAGCATCACATCGGCAAACGCTTGCATGTATGCTTCTCAAGGCATGTGCCAACAGCTTGGGCTCAGATGCCAATGCACCCACATGGCTGGAAGAATGACAGGGCACATGTGCTCTTGCATACACCTTTGCTCTTCCAGCTGGCGCAGCAGTGGCGACAGAGTTTTGGTGTCAAGCATGGTCTGGATCTCGGCGAGGCTCAGCTGAGCCGCGGCGCCGCCTGCCTCTTGGGCCAGGTCCCACAGCCGCTTCGTACGCTGAGTCATCCTGGCCTTCGGCCCCAGCGAGCCGCGTGGCGCAATCTGCAGGTGCCGCTCAGCTCCCACGCCCTGGATAACAAAAACACAGATAAGCAGAGCTGGTGGACAGCGCGTCGTGAAGCGAGCCACATGAAGAAGCAGACGGACGCCATCATTGTCAAGATGCAAGATGTGCCCAGCACTTGGGAAAGCGACTGCAGGCCGGCGCGTGCTGCCGCGCCATGCCATGCTTTCCGGCGGTCCTTGCTCAAGGTCGCCGGCAACCAAATCCTGCACCTATGTGAAGCCAAACATGGTTCTGCTGAGGAACCATTAAATATTGCAGCGCAAAACCCTAAAGCAATTGCCAGCAAGGGAATGACCATCTGCACCGTGCTTGCCTATTCCGGTCTGCTGGCGCCGCCGTTCCCACGTCAGCAGCCGCTTTGAACCAAAGCAGCAGCTCCTCGGCGAATTCGTCCGTATCAGGAAATGCAATACCCCTTGTCACCTGGCGGGTCGCATAGATCAAGCACCGTTGCACGTCGCACTGAACGATGCGGCAGACCCTGACGCATGCGCATGCGCAAGGACATGTAGTGCATCCATGAACATACACAGAAAACAAGAATGTGATGATTACATCATTGTCTTATGCTCGCAGCAGCTCGCCTGCTGGCTGGGCGTGTCCTCAGCTGTGGTGCTGTCACTGGCGGCATCAGCGTCGCCGGCGGCGGCGTCGCCGGCGGCGGTCGCGTTGAATGGACTGGTGCTCCAGTCTGTGTCACGGTACAGCGTCACTTGCACCTGCGACGCAGTTCAGGCATGATGTGGTGATACGTGCAACAACTCACGCATCGTTTTGCGACCGACACCTGCGAACTATCGCCGTACCAGGAGAGTCCCCAGCTGCAGATCATGCAGGCTTCTGCTCAGCGAGTCACCCGCGCTGTCGCGTCGGTGGGGCGGTCTGTAGGGCTCGGAAACTCTTCGACGACGCTGCATCTTGTCGTGGGTTGAAAAGAGACCGTGCAAAGACTCTTTGCCAAAGCAACTGCTAGCATCCGGCCAACTACTAGCAAGCTTGCCGCAACTATAGGGAGCTTCCGGCCAACTACTAGCAAGCTTGCCGCAACTATAGGAGCCAACTAGCTACCTTGGCCCCCGTTGCCGCTCCGACACATTTCACACGCCCCTCACGAAGTTCGTTTTGAACAGAGCAGGCCACTTTCCATGGTGCTGCGTGTCTGCTGCTTGTCTACTCCGCTGCCTTACTTGCTATCGTATCATCTGAGCTGCGATCGCGGCGGCTGCGGGGCGGATCCAGCGAACTCGATCACCCCTGGCCACCGAGATTACATCACTGCAGTTGAAGCACTGATGACGGCCGCAGTGCAGATCATTGTTTGTTCCTGACGCTAGGTTTGTCGGCAAGCCAGCCAATATGGGGAACCAGCAGTCAGTTGCTGACCAGGGCGGCGATGGCAGCAAAGCGGCCGCAGGTCCGCGGAATCATTCGTTTTTTTTCAAGCCATGTAACGCCCTGCAGACGTTGCGTTAAAGCGTGCATGTGCTTTCGGTCATGTCGCTTACGCCATGCTTCAGTATCATACAAAAGCACGTCGCGCCAACACACCTCGACGCACGCACAGGGGCGCACGCGGCGACGCCGGCGGGCGTGGCGGACCTGCGGTCGCCGTCCGCCGCCGTGCGCTGCCGGGCGCTGCTGCACCTCTCGCACGCCGGCCGGCGGCGGCCGGCGGACCCTGCCTGGGCCCGCTCCTGGGTGGGCGCGGGCGCTGTTTCCGCGATTATTGCCGGCACCGCGGCGGCGGCGCCGTCCGAGGCGGCGCAGCAGGCGGCGTTCGCCTTCCGGGCACTGGTGCCGCTACTGCAGGACAGGTCCGCCGGCGGCGACGCGGCGGCGCAGCTGCTGGCGGAGGCGGTGGCGGTGATGCAGGAGTGTGGACCTCAGGCGGTCGGCCCGGCGCTGTATCAGCTGCTCGTCGCGGCGCTGGATCTGCCTGTCACATGCAAGGTGCCGAACTGATCTAAACGAAAGGAAAGCTCTCCGGGCCACAGCCGCAGCAGGATGCGGAATCACAGGACCTGCAGCTGATGCATGTAGTCTTGTCGAGGGCCGGCAGCGGATGCGGCTTGCCGCCGAGCTCTTGCTGCACAACATGAGGCAGTCTAGCAGAGACACATCACGTGGAGAATCTTCAGCACTCCCTCAACACTAAACAAATTGTCTGCATGTACCTGTGAACACAGGTGGCGGCGGAGCAGGGCTTTTGAAAGGTGCTGCAGGAGCAGCTGGTGCAGGGTGCTGACTCCTTCTATCACAGACACATAGCATGAAAAATCCCAACACGTTCTGTCTGCATTGACTTTGACTTGCGAATACAGGTGGCAGCGGAGCAGGGCTTCAGGGAGGTTCTGCTGGAGCAGCTGGTGCAGCTGCTGGCGCCGCGGCAGGCGGGCGGAGCGCAGCCGCGCCCGCTGCTGCAAGCCGGTCCCAGCGACAACCTGTGCCGGTCGCCAGGCAATGGCTGCACAGCTGTCATTTGAGTCGTTTGAGCTGCAGGCGTGGGTTTGTTGATGTGTTTCGCAACCAGACTCCAGAGGATGTTGCTTGCAATGGCTCAAACTATTCTGTCTTGTTCTGAAAGGATTGCATGGATGTTTTGCCGCAGACGTCCGCAAAGCCGGCGGCAGAGGCGCCTCGCCTGCGGCGAGCCCGGACAAGGCGCCTCACGGCGGCGGTGGAGCCGGCGCCGACGGCGCCGCCGATGAAGCAGCATTGCCAGAGGCAGCCCCGCAGCCGGCGCCGGTACCCAAGCTGGTGCTGCCGGCCGGGCCTGCGGCGCTTGGGCCGGCGATCGGCGGCCTCACTCGGTCGTCGCGTCGCGCCGGCGGCTGGAACTCGCCGTCGCCGCTACCATCGCCCGCGCCCTTCTTCCCAGGCCAGAACAGGTACAGATACTCATAGCACACATTGCACATCGGCTGGGCAATGGGCTCGCCGTAATTCAGTGCTGGCAGATGTACTCTTATGTATCATCAGAGGTGCCAGTGCCTGCGGACAGGCGTGAATATGACTGTTTCGCCTGTCAAACTGTCTAATGAGCACCACTGATTACTCTTTCACTGGTCGTGGGCCTCTCAGCAGCTTGGCAAAGGCAGGGCTGGCCATCGGCGAGTCGCTGGCAGCTCAACATGACTCATGACTACATGCCAAGGTGATCACCCTTGTTCCTGCAGGCTGCAGAACAGCTCGGCAAAGGCGGAGCTGGCGGCCCTGGGGCTGGCCATTGGGGAGTCGCTGGTGGCGAGCGACCTGGCGGCTGTCATAGGCCACCACCGCCGCGCGCTGCAGGCCGCGGCCGATCAGCGGTCTGCAGGTGTTGCTGAAAACGTCGCGCTGCCTTGTGACTGCACAGCATCGCACTCTGACTGCCAGGATGCAAGCATTGCAGCGCTGCAGCTGCAACGAATTGTGTCAGTGAGTGCCCAGACATGTCTTTGGGGATAAAGTCAGCGTCATGCCACCATACGCCTTGCCTGGCGATGGCTCAGCGTCGATGTCTCTTTCCCGCGACCGCCCAGGGCCGTCCGTCAGCGCCAAGGCGCTGGAGCTGACATCGCACTGCATCGGCACGCCCTCCGGCAGCGACGATGCCAGCAGCGACGGCAGCGGCGCCGCCAGCCCGCGGGTCGTGTCGGACGACGATAATGGGGAGGCAATGGCGGGGGAGGATTTTGCGGAGGAGGCCGCCTCCAGCACCGGGCCGCTGTCCGCCCGGCACCCGCCGTCCGCCCGCAGCGCCGCCCCGGCCATGCCCCACACCCCGCGCCAGGTTGAGGATTGCGCACAGGCTGCCATCCGAGCAGGATGCCTGCTTCATTCTCCTTATGCCGCCCTCGTCATATGACGCCCTGTCCAAGTATCAAAAGGATCTTTTCCCTGATGCTCCATTGCGCTGGAAGCCATCACATCCGAGTAACTCGCGATTCCTCCATGGCGCCCTGAGCGTACCATTTGTGTACCGCTTCGCCACAGGAGGTGAGACCCGAGCAGCAGGCGCAGGGCTTCATCGTGCAGGCGCTGGCGCAGCTCGCCAGCATGCCTTTCGCCGCGACTGCCGCGCGGCGCCCCGCCGCCAGCGCCTCCCCCGTGCTGGTCCACTCCCTTGTGGAAATGGTGCGCCCAGTACGATCAAAAGCAGACCCTCAGTGGTATGGACAACTTGCTTCGGCCTTACAATCGTTTTCAGTGTCCTCTTCGATGGGTTGCATGCCACGTTAAAGTGAGACTGTATTTGGAACAGCATCTATCAAGCAGAGCAGTTTGCTTATTTACACATGTATGGACTCCGTCGTTTCCAATGCGCACAGGCGTGTGCGGGCAAGTGCGGTGGGCCACTGTGGTGCCAGCTGCTGTCGCTGCTGCACTGGGACACGGTGCAGCAGGAGCGGCAGCCGGTTTTGCTCGCGCTCCACGACGCAGTGGTATACTACCCTGCCGAGGAGTCCTGTGCATCACCGGTTGCCTCCCCGCGAGGTGCGCACGTTTTCAGTACTCATCTGTTATCCCCTCTACATCCCGCCAGTGTTGCAGGCTGCCGCCTGCAGCCGGGCATTGTTTGGCTGGCCGGTGCGGCTGCTGGTACTGATGTGTGTCGGGACTCTCATGGTGTCAGGGCTGCACGCCTGTGCCGTGCAAACTGCCATGTCAGGCGTCCGGGGTTGCCATGCGCATCCAGTCTTCTATGGTTTCTCCTCCTTTGCAACAGAGGCTGGCGGGGCAGCACTGGCGGCGGAGGTGGCGCAGGCGCTTTCGAGCATCGCCACACAGCCGCTGCTGGGCGACAATGCGGCGGTGGTGAGTTTGTGAAAACACACGGGGGAAAGTTTGCAGTTTTGACTCTGTCTGGCTGTGGACAAATGCTATCGGCATGCTTGATGTCCTGCATGATGTATGCGAGCGGGACACACACAACATTGAAAGGGCGTTGGTGTTCTCATCATCTCGGACAGGTGACGGGCCTGCTGCGGCTGCTGACAGAGCACGTCGCGTCCTCGCCGCGGCCCGACGCCGGCACGACGGTGCTGGAGCACTGCCAAGTGCAGCTGGAGTGCCTGCAGGTGTCGCTCAGCGTTGCTGCACGAAGCGAACCTCGTCTGCCCCGAAATCATGGGTAGTTGCTGCATCTACCCACAATGTTCACATGCATGGTGCTCCTTCATGCTCGCGATCGTTTCTGCATTGTGCACCACAAGCCCCCGCCATAATCATTCCGATCGCATAGACCTCCTGCTATCACACAATCTTTCGAACACTCAGTCTCCCAAATTGCGACATCTGCGGTGCCTTGCCGATGCAGAATGCGTTTCCCTTGCCGCACGAGGACCGGGCCACATGGCTGCGCCTGGCCGCAGCGCTGCTGGAGCTGTATGCAGCGCTTGCGGCACACAGCCGCGACGCCGCTGCCGGCGCGCAGCTGCTGCCGCTGCTGGCCCTGAATCCTGGAAAGTCGTCGGCGGCGCAGCTGACGGCCTCAGTTGCGCGGCTGCTGGCTGGGAAGGCTGACGAGCTGGGCGCAGACGAGGCGGGCGCCGCAATGGCGACGCTGCGATTCGCGGCTGCGCTCGCGGAACTCATCGGCCGCCAGCCGGCTGTGCAGCAGGTGCTGCTTAGCTCACCTCCACATGAGACTGCCGTCCTAGGTCTGTACTTGTGTGGGCAAGAAACCACACGCGGGCAGCCTCTGCATTTGAAACGGCTGACGCGGACGTGCTGACATGCACAGGGAATATAAGTTGTTGCGCTCCCGGCTCACTGGTGTTGATTCACAAAATGAGGCCATCGTGTCTCTGTGCACCTGCAGGCCGACAGCCAAACTGACTGTGAGCGGCGCGGCGGCGACGTGATTGCGGCCCCGGCGGCGGCAGCGCCCCTGCAGCGAGCCGACGCATTCGCGACACTAAGTCACCTGGTGGCGCCGCCAGACGCCCTGCTGCTGCAGCTGCTGTCGGACCCGGCGGCACCGTCAGAATCCACTGCGGAAGCGACTGGCGGCAGGAGCCGCAACCATGCACAGGGGTCACGGGGCTTTGGCCACACTCTGCAGCACGAGGCGCTGGCCGCTGCATCCACGATCTTCGGCGCGGCAGGTGTGGACACCAAGCAACCGCACGCTGCTGTTTGCAGTCGTCCCTGATTGAACGTCTGCGTGCTTGGCACGCGCTGCCCCCGTGTTTGTGTCACAGCAGGTGTGGGCTGGCCCGCTCGTTTTGACACGTGGGCTGGTCCACAGCTCACTTTTTGTGCACGGCAGGACCTTGCTGGCCCCATGATCCCGAAGCCTCGTCGCTGCACGACCGCAGGCAGCCCGTTTGCGGAGGACGAGCTGATCGTCGGCGTGTACATCCACCTGCACTTCATGCAGTTCCTGAAGCTGTACAACGCGCCCGCGCACGACAGCGGCTCCGCCAGAGCCGCTCGCAGCCACATTCAGGCGAGTAGCATGCCTGCCTACTGCTTGCTCCAGCTTCATGCACAACCAAAAGTGAGGGTCCGGCCATCTGCCCTTGTGACCTGCCCTTCTGGAGCTGACAGAGGGCGGCTGTCGCAAAACTCAACGCTGCGAAAGCACACAGCCCTCTGCGCGCTGCAGGCTCTGGCTGGCGTTGCCAGGCTGCTCGTCCGGGCCCGCAACCTGACGACTTGCTTTCGTGTTGCAGGCGCTGGCAGGCATCGCGAGGCGGTGTGGGGCAGGCGTGCGCGCGCGCTTCCAGCAGCTGCGGGTGATGGGCTACCTGGCTGCGGAACTGGACCTTGAGCTGCAGGTGCGAAAAAGACAATACCTCGATGTAAAGGTTCTTGTTGCGAGTAATTCCGAGCTTCGACGGCACAAGCAATCTCAGTGGTCGCATTTCGCACGCCTCAGACTCTGACGGTGTCGCTGCTGCACGAATGTGGCAGCGTCACACAGTTGAAAGCAATACAGTCTTCTATGCACAGTGGCAGCTTATCACTGTGAGCGATATGTGATGATGATGATTGTGACTGCAGGCGCATTCAGCGCCGGGCCCGCCACTACCCACCACGCGCTTGGATGGCAGCGCGCTCGGCAGCGCCCTCAACAGCGCCCGCTCCCTGGCCTCCTCGGTGGGTTCAGTTCATTTCACTGGTTCAGTTCTGTCTGGATCATTCTGTCCAAACAGAGAGCTCACCTGTCACATCAGTGTGTTTGGAACGACAAGGCAGTGACAGCGCCCGCTGTGTGGCCTCCTCGGTGGGTGGCGCACTGTCAAGAATGTGTTGTGACGCTTGTATTACACAGTCAGCTGGGCAGCTGCTCTCGTGGTGGCGGACTGTGGTTGCCTGACACGACTTCAAGTCTCAAAAGTAAGGACCCGATCGTATTCGGTGGCCTCGTGGTGCATCTGCCCGGGAGGTCATTGCCGCAGAAGCCGAGCCGGCGCTTGATGCAGACCTCAGCACATATACAAGCATCTGTACCCGTTGTCCGAGACAGCCTCTGGGATCCGTCATGCAGATGGACAGATGGACAGGCCAAGGCTCGCTGCCGCCCAGCAAGCCATTCCCAGCAGCCTGACATGTCTTCGTTTCGTCTCCGGCTCTGACAAGGTGTCCGTGTGCTCGCCTGCTGCAGATCGACAGGCGCGGCTCGCTGCCACCCAGCAAGCGTGGCAGCCTGGACGTGCCGGACGGCGTCTACCCAGCGCGCCTGGCCGCCGCCGCAGCCGCCGGAATCCCGCTGCTGCAGCTCGGCAGCCGGGCGTCTTCCGATGCGCGTCCCATCCCGCCGCTCGACCTGGTATGAGATATAAATGGAGGGCTTTGCTGAACGCCATGTTGTACATTGTTGTCACATACACCCTTGGGTAGGCATGCCCACAGCATTCGTTGTCATCATCCGCTGCACGCATGCTCATGTTTGTGAGCTCATGCCCACCCTGCTGTGCACAGGGCCCGCGAGTCGCCGGCAGCAGCCCCACAGCGGCGTCCACCGGCGCGCTGCGCAGCTCGCGGTCCAGCCGGTCCATCACGTGGGCCGGCGACGACGGCCAGCCCGCCGGCGAGGTGCGTGCCAGTTTGCCTCGTTTCGCGCTGCTCAAATTTCGCTGTCAGCCAGTCGACGTTGGCCCCAATCTGCCCTCCCGCCAAGCTCCCTGCATTCAAAATCTCTCTGCTGGTGAACCGTCTCCCTCCACTTGCTGCAGTTGCCATGTCAGACCATCCCACCAAAGCCCCACCAGATTCCCATTGTCTCTGCTCTGTGTCAGCAGGCGACCGGGCGGGACTCGGACTACGATTCCGACGCCTCGCCTCGCACGCCCGCGTCTGGGCTGGCAGGCAGCCGCACCCCGAGGGGCTCGGCGCCCAGTTCGGCGCGGCCGCCGGCAGTGCCATCGCTAAATCTGGTGGTGGGGCGGATTGCCATGGCGGCAGGAGGGCCTTCCGGCGCCCGCAGCCTCCGCTCCTCGGCGCGCGGCCCTGGCAGCGGCCGCGGTAAGGGCGGCGGCGGTGCAGCGGCGGCCGTCGGGCAGCGGTGCGCCGCTGGATTTCTGAAACAGCTCGCAGTGTGAGTATTGCACGTAAACGGAACATACACGCCGTATCTCATGGAGCTCCTGCCCATGATCGCGTGTTTTGCCACAACTGCAAGCTGCTGCTCAACTGGTCAAGACCGCATTTGCCCCGTGCAGGACTGGGGCCGTCAGCTCGCGCAGCAATGCAGACAGCGTCGGCAGCAGCGGTCGCCCGGCGACGCCGGCGCAGCGGGTACCGGGCCTGCCGGCCACCGCGGCCATCCCCCGCCTGGCCCTCGGCAGCCACAGCTCCACCGATCTGCCAGCCGGCGGCGGCCGCCCGCCCAGCAGCCGCCTAGCGTCTGGCCGTGCTGGCAGCAGCCGCCTCGGCGGCGGCGGCGGCGGCTCCGCAAGGGGCGCTGACGGTGGCGGCGGCGGCGGCGGCGGCGCCAGCGGCCCAGGCACGCCGCTGGCGTCGCCGCCGCAGGGCGTCACGGAGCTGGGGGCGGCCGTCACGGCAAGCAGCCCCACGCGCGCCGGCACACGGCTGCGGCAGGGCAGCAGTCCCTCGCGGCGGAAGTCCAGCGACGTGCCGCGCCCGGCGCCGCACATCGGCAGCCCCAGCCGCAGCCTCAGCGGCGGCCTGAGCCTGGCACTGCGCCCCAGCCCCAGCCCCCAGAAGGCTGCTGCGCCAGCAAGCGGGAGCCCCGACACGGCGGCGTCACTTCCGAGTCCCCCCGCCGGCGGCGCCGCGGGCCGGCCCGCGACCGGCGGCGGCGCTCAGGCCGCATCGGACCCGGCAGCGGTGGCGACGCCGACGGGGGCGGACGTCGCGGACGCCACACGGGGCGCGGCGCTGAGCCAGGCGGGGTCGGTTGCCACAGGCTCGGCGGCCGGCTCGGCGTCGGCGGCGGGCTCGGCGGGAGGTTCCGCCCGTGGCGGCCGCGGCCCCAGCAGCGTCGTGTCCCCCGGCGGCAGCAGTGTCCGCTCCGGCGGCAACAGCGGCTCGGAGTCGGAGTCGGATGACGACGAAGGTTCCAGCGACGGCGAGGGCGAGGGCGATGAAGCGCCCAGCGGCATTGCGGCGGCGGCGGCGGTGCCCGCCGCGGCGTCGCGGCAGCTGCCGGAGGGCTTCCAGTTCACAGGCGACCTGGATGACGACGTGGAGCGGCTGGAGGCCCTGGACCTGGATGGGGTGAGACCCTTTTCTCTCCGTCCGTTTCTTTCCTTCTACGATGGCCTTCCTTGCCTCTTATTGGAGGGCTCACTCCTGCCCTGAGTTGCACATGTACTCCTTCAGTTGCAAGGTCCTCTCACACCCTGCATCTTGATGCCTCTGCAGCTGGCGCTGGAAGTTCAGAACAGGGCGTTGGGTCCTCCATCCGGGCATGGCTGCAGTTGTCAGTGCTTCGTATTGCACACGCCGTGATCAATGATGATTGGGGCGCGGGTGCACAGAGGCCGCAATCCTGTCATGCGCGCAGAGCGGCAGCGACGGCAGCGAGTCCGGCGGCAGCGTCGCCTCTACTCCGCGCTCGGCCATTGTGCCGGCGGCGGCCGCGGCGCTGCAGCCGCAGCCGTCGCTGCGCCGCGGCTCCGCGATGATCCCGAAACTGACCATCGAGGACGCGCCGCGGCGCAAGCTGCAGCACTCGGAGTCCCAGGACTCGCTGCGGGACGGCGGCAGCGGCGCGGTGTCGGCCCCGCCGTCGCAGCGCAGCGGCTTTTCCGGCGGCGGCCGCCTGCGGGCGCTCAGCGCCATGGAGGGCGCCGCGCTGGCGACCGGCAAGATGCAGGCGGTGCAGCGGCCCGGCGCGGATGCGGGTGCGTTGGCGAATTTTCATGCCACTGAACCTGGCGCTTTGATGCAAGTATGTAATATCCCATGCCAGTCTGGCTGGAGTGGAGATGCATGCGCTTGCAGCATGCTGGGGAATGGACCGGCAAGATGCAGGCGGTGCAGCGGCTCGGCGTGGACGCAGCTGCGTGGACGCAGCTGCAAGTCGACAAACCGCCTCGTCACTGAAGCCAGCACTGCGGCCGGCCCACATTGAGGCTGCTCTGGTGTCCAGACATGCACGCGCTTGCAGCACGCAGGAGGGAAATCCACGAGCATAAGACTTTGGAGGTGCTGTAGGGGTTCTGCTGCAGAGGCGCATTGCTTACCGCGACCCCCCGGCCCCTGCCTGCAGACAATGCGTACGGCACGCTGCAGCCCATGGACTATGATGCCGAGCGGGCGGCGCGGCGTCTGTACTCGGACGGCGCGCTGCACCTCGCCATCCTGGAGCTGGTCAGTCGCTTGTTCCTCTGATCCTTCATGGAAGGCTCTGTCCCGACTGTTGGAATCGGACCTTGCACGGGCGCTCTGCTGAAACATGATGCGGCCGGCCCCGACTCCGCTGGCACACTCATGCGCGGCAAACGAAAGTGACCTGGATTGCGAGTGTGTGATCTGCTGCCGTGGTTGATTCAGGTGCTGGCGCTGCTGCTGCGGCCAGATGGCAGCCTGGAGGCAGCGTACACGGACGCAGAGCGCAACGAGCGGTGCGCGCAGAACGTGCCCTTCATCCTGCTGCACCACCTGGACCACACCAGGTGCGCGCTGCTGTAAACAGTATCAGCGGCGTCCTGTGTGGCAGTGCATCACTTGCAGCTGCTTGCGTCTACATCCTGCACCGAACCTGCTGTCCTGCAGCCCGGACGGCGCGTCTTTGATTGCTGCACTGCTGCATCAACTCACCCTGCAGCAACGCGGGCGTGGTGGCGCCGCTGCTGGAGCGCGCGAGGGGGCTGGGGCCGGGGGCCCCGCGCCTCATGCGCCTGCTGTGCCGCTGCCTCTTCAACGGCGGCCTGTACACGCAGCGCTCCCGCATCGCCCGCGGCGCCTACGCGCAGGTGCCCCCGCGATATCCGAGCAATGTACAACAACATAGCACCTGAAACTTGATTTTCACAAATGGACGCAGCGCGCCCGGACCCTACACACAGCTGCTGCCCCCACGGCCCTTATCTGGGCGATCTCGCGTGCTCTGTCATGCATTTACATGTCAGGTGGAAAAGGCCGTTAAGCGGTCTGGACATGTAGCAATCCCACGCGTAACGCAGCGTGGGATGCAGAATTCAGCTTTCGAAAGTGAGAGGGTCTTCACAGGTGCTGCGGGCGGAGACGCCGGCCCTGGGGCGCCCGGAGACGGGCGTCGCGCTCAAAATTACTGACATGCCGGCCAGCGTGCACGACGGGCACGCCCTGGTGGACGCCTTTTCGGAAGTCACGCTGCTGGAGTCCTTCACCCAGGCGCCCTCCGTCTGCCAGGTGGGGACCCTGAGTCATGCACTGGGGACCTGAGTCATGCACCTGCGTGATGTTGTTGCTGCCAGTCGACCATGCGCTGCACCGTGGAGGGGAACCCAAAACACTCTTCTGTTTCTCTTCTGTTTGAGGTCCATGACGCAGCTGTGGTGCTTCGGGGTGAGGGATGACAGACTCCACAGCTGAACTCGTCAACAGTTAGCTGTCAATCGACCTCCAATTGAATACGTTATTGGACTCATTCAATCGTCGGTCTTCTCACTGTCGAACCGAAATTGTGTTGCCCCTATGAAATTACAGGGTGGAGAGTGACAGCTTCCCCAGTTTCAAGAGCACCTGGTTGATAGCAAGGCTACCGATACTCAGATCAAGTCAATGATCCCTGCAGCTGTGGGACTACGGGGTGGAGGGCGACAGCTTCGTGCTGGTGCTGCGGCGCTACGAGTGCAGTCTGGCGCAGTGGCGCGCCTCGCTGCCGCCCGACCCCGCGCCCCACCTGCCCCTGTACCTCGCGGTGTTCGCGGACGTGCTGCTCGCCGTGAAGGTGCGGCGGGGGCCACAAAAATCGAATTCTTGCACTCTGCCACTGGTTCCACCCAATGCGCGTCTGTGGCTGCTGGCAGTGCCAAGTTTGGTGATGGCAACCTCAATTGAAATGCCTCAGTCGTTTTGCTGTCGTGAACATGCACTGCGGCAGCCAAACCAGGATACCTTGTGCTCTGCCAACTCGGTTCACGGGTGCCCTGCAGAACGTCCACGCTGCAAACGTGGTGCACTACGACCTCAAGTGCGACAACCTGCTGCTGGAGCCGCTGCTGCCGCGCCCGGCGTCCGGTGACGGCGCAGGCAGCGGCAGCATCTGGGATCTGGCGCTGGGCACCTCTGACCCGCCGTTCCGGGTGCGTCTAACCCGCACTTGCCTGTGCGTGCGTGTCTGGCAGTCTCGGTAGTCGATGCCTGTGTGTGCTGCTCCATCGCGTCGGAACTTCAGACATGGGCCAATTTGGGGGCTGCCACGGCAGTGTCCCTACTTGCAGCCGAACAGCAGTTTTTGGTCACCATCTGACGCGCAAACCCCTACAAATGAAACCTACAAAGCCCGCTCATCCGAATGCTGGCCCCCTGGTTGTGCTGGCGGACTTTGGGGATGCCAGTCCCGGCAGCGCAGTGACACGTGCACATGCAGCAGAAAAGGATTCGTTTTCCATCACGTCACGCAACCAAATTGTGGCACCATGTGGTGCTGGCGGGCTTTGGAGAGTCGAGGGCGTTTGGCGACGCCAGCCTGGGCAGCGCGGTGACGATGCGCAACCACAGCTGATTATAATCAGTTTTCACCCTCTGATGCCTCATCCGAATGCTGGCTGCCAGGTGGTGCTGGCAGACTTTGGGGAGTCGAGGTCATTTGGCGACGCCAGTCCGGGCAGCGCGGTGACGACGCGCAACCGCGGCACAGAGTGCGTCAAGAGCCCCGAGATGCTGCTGGTCGCCAATGCGCGCAAGACCAGCCGCACCACCTACGACCGCCGCAAGCGCGAGGGCGCAGGTGGGTTTTTTGATTCGTTTCGCATACATCAAGGCCATCCCAAGCTGCTGCATCTCGTGTCATGAACAGCTGATTGTCATGAAGCAGGCACGAGGCTACGACAGTCATAGCAGAGTTTGGAGGCGCCCCTCCCCTCACGAGGCACTAGCGCAGAGCCGCAACAGGGGCGGCGAGCGACATGTGGAGCCTGGGGTGCCTGATGTACGAGCTGATGCCCACTCGTGAGAACATACAGCAAACAACAACCAGCTGTAAAACACCTTGATCAGCTGAGGTGGAGATCAAACCCTTGTGTAAAACCCTTACACAAGGGTATAACCCTTACACAAGGGTATAAAACCCTTGTGTAAAACCCTTGTGTAAAACCCTTGTGCCATGAGCAGGCGCGGCGAGCGACATGTGGAGCCTGGGGTGCCTGATGCACATTCACACGAAGCGGCGACTCAAAACTTGAAATACTTTCTGCTGATCGTAGGGGCGGCAAGCGACATGTGGAGCCTGGGGTGCCTGCTGTACGAGCTGGTCACGGGGCGCTTCCTGTTTCACGACCCCGACTGGATCCGCTTCTTCATGCGCGTCACCCGCGACGGGGAGGCCGTGCTGCCGCCCGCCCGCGCCGTGCGTCTCTCTCCCTTGTGTCACATTGACCCAAACAGCTGCCACATGCGCCGTGCCTGAGGCCGATGCTGCACTGATGTTGCAAAGCCTTTCTGAGCACGCTGTGTCATCACAGTTGCTTCCGTCTTGACAATCCGTCCTTCTGGAGCCGGTGTGCCAGCAATTAGCTCATTTACTGCTGCCAAGTTGACGCTTTCTCGGTGTCTGTGTGCCCAGGAGGCGGTAGCGCACCTGCCGGGGCTGCTGCCGCTCCTGGAGCTGATGCTGGTGCGGGACGCGCGGCGCCGGCCCACCATTCCCGACGTGCTCAGACGGTGCGCTTTTGACAGACTGCAGTTCCGCTTGCTGTGCAAGTCTCTGGAGCCCTGCACCTGCTGTTGATGGGCATGCTCTTGAATCCTTGCAAAGGCTCCTCCCGAGGCGATCCCGGAATGCAGCCTCCATGCTCGCCTGCTTCGTACCCGGCACAGATCCTGGCACCTTACTCCACTGTCACTTTCTCTGCAGAGTACATCGGCTGCAGGCGCAGCTGGCCAACGAGCAGCCCGCGGCGGAGCGGCCGCGGCAGCAGCAGCAGCAGGCGACGCCTCTCGACCGGGAGCAGGCGCCGTTCCAGGCGGCCGCCGGCGCCGGCGGCGGGGCACCGCCGTCGTCCGGCAGCAACACAGCGCGCAGCGGCCGACGCGCCACTGCCTCGGTTGACTCTGAGCTGAGATTCAGTATCACAGCCTCTGCTCAGCCACCAGGGCTATGCCACCTCCAAGCTGCCTGGCTTCACAGCCCGCGCGCTTTATTATGAGTATATCAGTCTGCACAGGCAGCAATTCCTGCTGTCTTCCAGCCGGATGCTGCGACATCCGGAAGGAAACTTTAAACACCCTGATCACCTGTATGCTTGTCTGCATGCTTAAGATTGTACAATTCCACTGTCTCGCAACCTCGAATGCAGGCGGAGCGACCGCCGTATGTGACATGCGAGTACTACCTGAGCGTATCACATCTTCCCGTAATCGCCTCATATATTCTGATTTGATATTGTTTTTGCGCGCAGGCGGAGGCGCGGCTGCCGTACGTGACGTGCGAATACTACTTGGGCGTGCTCAGCCACCTGGGCCCGGAGCCGCTGTGGCTCGGCTCCACGCCCGGCCTCGCAACGCCCGGCGCCCTGGCGGCGGCGGCCATCTCGCACGTGTTGCTGCTGTGCCGCGCCGCCGGGACAGCAAGTGCCGCCGCCGGCGGCCTGGCGGAGGCGGCGGCTGCTGCTGCTGAGCCCTGCGTAGAGGCGGCCAGCGAGGCAGCAGCGGACGGTGCCGCAGCGGAAGGCGCGGCGATGGAGGGCGCGGCGACGGAGGGCGCGGCAGCAGGCGGCGGCGCCCAGCCGACCGCGGGACGACAGGACGGCGCCGCCGCCGCCGGCGCCGCACAGGAGGAGGCGGCGGCGCAGGCCGACTGGGCGGCCGGGCCGGGCACGGCGGACAGCGGCGAAATTCCGAGGGGCGGCAAAAGCGGGACAAAAATTCTGGAAGTTCTTGAGACAGCAGCGGGGCCCGGCGCCGCCGCGGACTCACTGCTGCTGGAGGCGCTGGCAGACGGAGGGGTGCGGGCGGCGCTGCGGTCCTGCGCCGCGGCCGGCGCCGCGGTCACGCTGGTGCCGCTCGTCGCCGCTGCCGAGGTGCGTGCCTGGCGAATCTGTTTCGCAGCTTCGGTCGTAGCTTCCTGTCATCTGGCGCTCTTGGCGCTGGGAGCGCGGCCTGTGCAGGCCCGATGACAGCGCCCATTCCTGTGAGGGGCTGGAACAGTATGCTCCACTGTCCCTCCTGCTGGGCCTGTGACATGCTGCCGCCTTGTATCTCCCGCTGTGCCAATGTGCCACGCTGCATTGGCAGCCTGCACCAGTGACGCCGGGATAAGGCATGTGTCTTGTGCACCCGCAGGACGAGGACGAGGGCGAAGCGTCAAACTCCGAGTTCAGCGCGCGGCTGCCGCAGCTCCTGGCGCGTCTGGCGGCGCTGCCCGGTGACGCCAGGTGGGAGGAGAGAGAGACTGTCAGCGAGGGAAAGGATTGCACGCAGAAAAGATTGCACGCAGAAAATTGGCGAAACAGCATCAATTGGTGGCTGTGCTGCATTCGGGCAGCGTTCAAAGATTGCATCAGCATGCTGGAACCCCACTGATGCACTGCTGCTGCATTGCTGTCATGCACATCCTTTTGCATCGCGGGAGCCAGATCTTGCAAAATGACTGAGTGGCGGCGTGTGCATTGGTTTCATCGATGCGGCCGGCGGCCTGGATGGCGAGGCGGCGGTGCTGGCGGCGGCGCGCTTCCCATCAACCTGGAACGATCAAATGTGTTGCCGTCCAGGGTGCTGATTGCCGCGGCGGGCGGCCTGGACGGTGAGGCGGCGGTGCTGGCGGCGGCACGGCTGGCGCACCTACGGGGCTGCACCGCCTACCAGGCCCTCATCCGCGTGTCGCACCGCCGCCTGGCGCTGCAGCTCAAGGCGCGGAAAGAGCCGAGACACTCGACATGTGACATCAGCTAGTGTCCCGCAGCTTGCGCCTCTCCATGAGGCTGTGCACCAGCCACACCCGCATCAGCGTGACGCCTGCCGTGCACGTTAGAGTGCGCGTGTTCTACAAGCACACATCATCTGCGCCACCCGACCATCGGGGGAGGAAGAGGACCAGGGCATTTGCAGCACCGATGCGCAGCTGACATGTTTCGTCCGCCTGGCTGCAGGAGCAGCATGTGGCGATTCTGGCGGAGTGGGCGTCCTCCGTACAACAGTCCTGCTGACACGCTGCTCAGCGGAGACCGGGCAGGTGGCGCTGTGCTAGGAGACTCGAGCCATCGTGGGAGCAGAGAAAGGAAGGGTCAGGAGTATCGAATTTTTTGTGCCATTTCCAGCGGCCAGCGAGGGCCGCTTTGAATTGTGAAAGTGGCCCCCAAGTTCATTGTACCAAGAGGACGATGTGAATGGGTAGCGGGTAGGCGTGCCAGTGCATTCTTCCTCGAAAGTCAAGAAGCGTTACCATCGTGAGCAGGATACTTCCGCAGCGGGTCATTTGACAATGCAGAGGACTGGGCACTGCAGAATTCTATTGCAATATCAACCTACTCATATTTACCATCCTGCCTGTCATCATGCGCATAGGTATTAAAGGCCAAGCATGGTGCCAAGCATCTGTCATCCGAAGGCTGCAAACGACATAGGCATTTTCTGCCAAAATGCAAGCGAACGAAGCATGAATGAAGTTGAGGAACCAAACCCCAAAGTATGATCTCAGTGACCCCGTCGCGGCTGCGGCATCCGCAAAATGCAAGCAAAGGACCCTCTGTTCGCTACCAAGAACAACTGCAAATGGTGCTGCAAATCTTGTGTCAAAACTGTACACCTGAGCCCGCACGGCCAGACCACATGGCGTGATCGGCAACCGAGTCTTGTGCGAGAAGCGAAAGCAAGATAGCTGACTACACTATCCTCCCGACCCGCGCAGTACCTGAAGCTGTATATTGTGTCTAGGGGGCCCATGCCGAGGGGCTGCCGCTGCTCAGCGAAGGGGCGAGCGGCATTCTGCCAATGTGGCGCTGCTAGAGGTGGGTCATCTAAAATCAAATGGACCCGCCGGCATGGCTGCAAAGAGGGAAGATGGTTCGACCAGGCACAGCGTGGTCGGCTGTGCCTGCCAAACCACGCCGCCTCACTGCATGCCGCTGCTGCCGTCCCCTGTGAGGGCGCTGCCTGGCAGAGCGCTGCTGTCGCTGCCGTCAGAGACGGCAATGCTGCCTGCAGCGCCCGCGCCGCTGCCTGTCTGCTGAGCGAGCAGCCGCCGGCTCCCGCGCGCCAGCTTCAGTGACTGCGCGCGCTTTTTTAGAATGGCGGCTACCCGCGCCTGCGGAGAATAAGTTTCAGCGTCAGGAGGGCTGCACTCGAGAGGCACTACCTCCTGGTCAGTGGTTAACGCAAGAGCGTGGTAAGGCAGAAAGCACATGAAATCAGAGCGGCTCCCCACCTGCATCTTTGACGTGGGCCTGCGAGTGGGCTTCTTCTTCGTGGGCTTCTTGGTCGGCAGCCGCTTGACATTGCTGTGCCGGGTTGGCTTCTTTGTGGGCCTCCGTGTGGGTTTGCGCGTCGGTTTCTTCGTCGGGTTTGGCGTCGGCCTGGGCGTCGGCTTCTTGGTGGGCTTTTTGACGGGCGGCGGCGGCGGCGCGCTAAGCGTGTCGAGGCCCCCCGTCGTTTGCTCTTGCGGGTCGGGGCTGCGGCCGGGCTGCTGCGCGAAGGCGCGGTAGGTGATCCACGCCCACTGCATGCGCGTCATCTGGCCGGGCGTGAAGTTCAGGTAGCACGCATCGTCACTGCGGCACAGGAATAGAGGGACACGTCAGCGCTCTGTCAGTGCAAGACAGAGTGGCGCTCCCAAATGCGGCTGCGCAATGCATGCAGGCCTTGGTGTGCTGACCACCCTCGAGGCTGTCGCACAAAGAGCTTTCATTCCACAGATTACTCCCATTCCAACTGGCATAACAGCTCACCTGTAGTCCATGGGCGAGTGGATGGGGTCGGCGCCGGGGAACATGGTGGCGTCGCAGCTCTTGCGACCAACGGGGCAGCCGGAGGAGGCGCCCGCCTGCGGCGGCGTGTCCGACACAAAGTCGTTCGGGTCGGAGCAGCCGCCCTGGAACGTGTGCGACAGCAACAGCCAATGTCCTGCGGGATGGAGGCAACGCAGAGCAGGTCAGCAATACGTGGCACAGGCCAAGCCAACATCAACAAGGTCAAGCGTTATGCAGCGGGAGTGGTGAAAGTGGCAGCCAAGTGCTGCACAGCACATCCATAAGGTGCAACGACGGTTGCATGCAAGCAAACATTTCACAACGACATGGCCCAGCGTCCAGCCTTCAGGGTATTCAAGCGCCCACCAGTCTCGTGGACGATGGTGCCGCCCAGGTTGTAGCCCGAGAAGGCCCCGCCGGGGAGCGTCGCCGGGTGGATCATGAGGCCGTCCAGGATGGCGGTGGACGGGTCGCTGAGAATGGTGGGGTAGTAGGAGAAGCCCAGGTAGGGGCTGGGGTCCACGGTGTAGACGTTGAGCGTGTCGTTGCCGCCCGTGTGCAGCTCCGTCTTGAGTGCATACTCCAGCGTCTTGTTCATCCTTCAGTGGAGGCAATTGTGGAGATGAGTTTGCTGTGTGACCCTGACAAAGGTCATGCCCTTGAAGTGCCGTGGGCAGGCATGTGATCCGCGGCTGCACGACTGAATGGCCATGCGCTGGCGCGGGCTCATGCTATCAGGCGGCAGGGCGGCGCCATGAGGGCCGCTGGTCGTGCGCCCATCAGCAAAGGCCCTTTTTATTTAAAAAAATCTCACCCGGAGCCGGAGTACCACAGGTTGTTAATCGTGTAGTCCACGCGCCCCAGCATGAACACGAAGTTGGGGGCGTAGAACTGGTTGCTGATCGTCATCTGCTGCGTGATCTGGTCCATGGTCACGTTGCCCGTGCCGTCGGCCTTGGTGACGACGTGGAAGTCGACCGGGACGGTGACGGCGTTGCTCATGGCCACGCGCGTGTTGTAGTTGAGCAGTCCCATGCGCTGCACGTTCGCGATGGTCTGCCGCGCCGCGGAATACTCTGCGTCATCGTGATCATGGCCGCACCGCGAGCGGCCGGCTGCTCTCAGATTCATGACCTGCTCGGCGCCGGCCGCCGCGGCCGACACTGCTGTGGCTGATAGCTGGAGCACCAGGCAGGCGAGCAGCGCCGCCGCCACGGCGTCCGCCACTGTCTGCTGCCGCCGCCGTCCCGCCGCGGCTGCTGGTGCGGCGCCCTGGCGGCTGTGTTGCCGCTGCATGGCTTCCTGCGCCGATGCGCTGGTCACAACAGGCCACGACAGCTAGCTGGCCGGCCGGCAGGCCTCCGTGCCGGCGACAGCTAGCGTCGGCGATTACTGCACAGGGTTCCGGCTGACCGCGGCGCCTCGCGCCCAGGCAGCAGCGCGTCCACGCAGCTGCATGAATGCAGCATAGTTTGTCAGCTACACAGCAATGGTCACCTTGCCGGAAACGCTTTCACGGGTCAGGTGTTCAAAAAGTGTACCTCTCATGACGCACCGGCTGAGTCAAGCCTGATTTGTCGGCCGCCACGCAGGCTCCCCAAACTTTAACTGGCCGTAAGATGGACTCGGGATCTAGTTCGAGTAGCTGAATCACAATGGACTGGGCATCATACTGCAAGGCTGCAAAAGCGCGCTCCGAACTGTCCCCCAGCTTCCTCGGAAGGCACTGGCGAAGTCGACATGTGTATAACAAAAGCTACCACCGCGTCACCACACTGACGTCACCAGCCCAAATCTACTGCCTGCCACTGCACAGGTCTGTGGAACACTGGTAGAGCCTCTGTAGGATAGGCCAGGACATGTGCTCGCACTGGCTTGGGCCAATCGCGATGTCGCTTTGTCCCGGACCCTTTGGCCGTAGTGGCCGTACAGAGGCGATTACATTGGCGTGTCCGTGCGAAACCCAAGGCCCCAGACGCTGCGCGCCTCTACGATAGGCGCGTTGGTGCCTACATGCTGCGTTCTGCCCTGCAGCTCGGAATGAGCGCGTGCAGGCTGCTCACCTGTGGGCGTTTGCCAACCACACCACGCAACCACGCTTCGCTCTCGCTCCGCCACCGAACGCCCCCAAGGACGACACGCGGTTTTACTGAGGTTATAACGAGCAGCAAACACGTCCAGCTGCAGAACAAAAGGTGTTCGCCGTCGGTCCGGCTGAGTGCACCTTTGGCTCGAGTTACTTAAGCGCTGAAAGCGGCTGGCGCGGTAACTCCGTCCGCCTGGCTGCCCTGAACACTCGCAGTTGCTTCGAAGATGGTCCAATAATCGAGACCTGGACCTGGCGATCGCCGGAATTTTGGGTGCGGCTTCTGGCTGCGCTAAAGCGGTGACGATCGTACCGACGTCGTGAACAAACGGGGGCAGATCCGCCTCTTTCCCCTGATTGCTTGATTCTTGGTGAGTGGCGACTCGGTGGTGACTTTTCAGCCTTGCCACTCGTCATCGTTTTTCTGTCAACCCTGAAAACCAAGGGAAATAAATTCGTACACCATGCTGTGCTTTTTTGTCGTGACATCGACGCCAGTCGATCAAGTGCGCCATCTTCTCGCAACACCATCTGGAACAAGCTTCCAGGGCCCCGCCGACAGTTGGCTGCACAAAAATTCGCGCACTGGCTCTCATTTCCGCAACTCGTACATGCACCCTAAACAAGTTTGCGGTAGCACCTGCACACGCTCAGACAGGTTTCCGCGTATAAGGCTAAGCTGCAGCGGTTGGTCTGAAGGTACTCGTGAGAGCTCATTACAGGATCGCTGGCCCTCAGATAAGCGTTCCGTCCTCGATCGGATCGTCCCTTAAAACTCTGCCACTCGAGGAATAGCAGCCATGGCGCCCACCGCCATCACAGCGCCCTGCACTTTCCTTCCTGACACAAATCTGTCGAGCATTCTGGACCCCCCTCCGCCAGGACCGAAGCAGTCGGCCACCAAAGGTGTTTTTCGATCATCTGCCACCTGCCGCACGTTGCACATGCCTGAGTCATTGCTGCAGCATTGAACACTCTAGAGCAAAACCGATTTTGTCATACATGTTGGAGGCGATGTCACAGACATCGGTGCGCCCAAGACTCGAAATGCTCCTGTGACCTATATTGCCACCTGCGCAGTGGTCTGCACGCTGGGTCCAGCTTGTCGCTCTGTGGACATGCTGGTGGAGCTTCTCGATGCCGGCATGACCGCTGCTCGCGTGGACCTTACGGTGAGCCCACGTGTGGCATGGCGTTGTGGACCTGCCGTGCTTGCGGGCAGTCCATTTGCAGCCACCTCGTCACAGCTCTTCTCGTGCAAATGCAGTGGGGGAGTCCGGAGTACCATGTGCAGTCGCTCAAAAACCTGGCGGAGGCGATGCAGCGCACCAAAATGCTGTGCGCGACAATCGTTGACACCGTGGGTGCGCACATCCGGTACCCTATCAAGGTGCCGGCAGCACAGTGTCTGTGGACGGCCACCGGCGTGTCGCATATTTGGGGCGTAACACATTAATTTAGCACTCGCCTGCTCTTCTGTCTCCGCAGGGCGCGAGGTGCTCGTCCGCTCCGAGTTCACACTGGACAAGGTGCGGCGCATTTGACTTGACCCCATGTCGACTTGACCCAATGCCCGTTGATCTGGCGCCTCCTGTGTGAGACGCCTTGCTGTCCGATCAGATGCCAGACACGCGGGCGGCTGCTTTACGGAACGTTGTCTGCGGCAGCGCATGGCACAGAGAACCCTCTGATTCTGGCACAGGATGGCTGGCCCGTCCACATGGAGCCGTTCCCGGTGGAGGCGGGGCAGGAGATGCGGCTGACGAACAACCCGGAAGCCACGCTGTCCGGCAGCTGCCTGCCCGTCAGCTACCCCTTCGAGAGCCTGGCGTCGCCGGGAGACACCTTCTTCGTCGGCCGGTGCGGCGATAACCCAAATTGCCGCTTGCGTGCTGAGCGGCCCGTGCAGGCTCCATGCACTCTCTATGGCGAGCCAGGTTGATGCACTCCAAGCGCATGCTGGAGTGCAGGTGCTGGTGCGCCGTATCCTTGGGCTCTCATTGTGCATTGCTTCCACACTCTCCCGGGACATCTACTGATGCCGTGTTCAGGTACCTGGCTTCCGGAGCGGATGACAGCTCGGTGTGGCTGGAGGTCAAGCGCATCGAGGGGCGGGAAGTGGTGTGCGAGGCGAAGAATGCCACAGAGCTCTCAGGTGCCGGCGGATATTGGCCATCTGATTGTTGCTTCCTGCTTTTCGCGCCCCGCATGACGCTGCAAGGCCGCTCTGCACACGCTGCGGCAGTGCCTCCACCCATCCTCCCTCCCTCCCCAACCCAGTCCGACCGCCATGCACTGCCATTGGCATGTGTCCAGGCAGCCGATTGGGTTCGAACATCCAAAAACTCAACTGCCTGCAGGGCTGCTGACGGTGCTGCACTCGGCGCATGAGGACCGGGGCGGCGCCCTCAACTACACAGACCTGCCTGTGCTGTCCGACCACGACGTGTCCGCCATCCATTGCGTGTTCTTTCTTTTGCTGTCGGCATCTTGCCGAAAAAGCCCTCCTTCATTCCTGGCCAAGTGCGGCGGCCTGACGACTGCAACCAGCTTGTCAGCACATGCCCATGCATTGCAGCCCATGCCAGCAACTCTGTCTGATTGCAGCAGCTGCAAACTCAGCTGCAAAGCAGGGCAGCATGCGCGACTCTATGTGCAGCAGCGCATCTTCGCAATCATGCGTAGGGCTGCGTTACCACGGTGCTGCACCGCGCCACAGGTTCATCGCGGAGCAGGTGCCGGAATTGGACTTTTTGGCGCTCACATTCACGCGCTCAGAGGACGATGTACTGGTGAGTCCAAGATTGGACAGCGCCATCGATTTGCAGCAGGGCCGCATACCTGCGTGACATACACACCCGTGCAGGTCACACAGCGCTCACACAAGGGTCAGTGCTCAGAATGGAGAATCTACTCTAGACCCAACCCTTAACCCTGAATTCACCGCGCAGGAAGCGCGCGCTCTGCTGGACAAGCTCGGCAAACAGCACGTGAAAATCCTGGCCAAGGTGCAAAGCCTTCGATGACTAGGTGCAAGTGTGCAGAGTTGCTTCGACCAGTGCCCCGCGAGACTCCGCACCACGAAGTTGTTGCAGGAGTCGTTGCGAACTCGACAGGACTGTCGCAGGCTGAGGATGCTGAGGAACTCTTCATGGACCTTGACCGCAGGTTGAAGACGCTGAGGCACTGTGCGAATTTGACGGCATTACAGCGGCGGCAGACGGAATCATCCTGAGCCGTGGCAATTTGGGCCTGGACGTGGCGAGTCACCTTCTGCAAGATTGTCATGGCAAAACGCTCTTGTTGCATTCTTTTGACCATGCCTACAAGCCGACAGCCGCAGGAACCCCAAGAGGCTCAGAATTAAAACCCTTTTCCTATAATGCTGTAGGCGCCTGAGAAGATGGCGCGCGTGCAGAAGTCCGTCATTTCCGCCTGCAATCTGCTGGGTGCGCCGCAGGCTGCAGCAGCTGTGGGCGACGCAAGCAATCGTGCACCTTTCGCTTGCCATCTGCTTTCCTGCGGAACACGATCCTCTCAGGGACCTATTGTGAAGCGCCAAGACGTGCAAGGGGTGGTGGTAGCCTGGGTGAACATCGCAGGAAAGCGTGCATGTCACATCTTTGTGTCAATGGAATCGCAGGCAAGCCTGTCATCATGACCCGCATCGTCGACACGATGACGCTCAACCCCCGGCCAACCAGGTGAACAAGATTTCCTCCTTGCTTCCCCGAACTCATTCCTCTCTTTCATGTGCTACGATGCTGCACCACATGCCAGCACAGCGTCTCACACGACGTGCTGACGAATGGCAATGTGGGACACAAATTCTCGCAGGGCGGAGGCAACAGACGTGGCGAATGCGGTCCTAGACGGAGTGGACGCGCTGCTGCTTGGTGCCGAGACGCTGCGCGGTCGGTTCCCGGTGCGCAACTCGCCTCCAGGAGCAGAACAGACATGACAGGAGCAGTGCAGACGCAATGGGTTCTGTGGAGTTGTGTCTAGGCACAGCATGTTTAATTCAGGGCGCAAAAAACAGCACATCCTGTCTCGACAAGCTGACGCGCAGCTGACCCAACTGCAGAAAACCCATTACACCCCAAAACCAAGTGCGCTTGTTGCGCCAGGTCCACACGGTGGCCATCGTCAGCGCCATCTGCCACGAGGCGGAGAAGGTGTTCGACCACGAAGCAGGTGTGTTCATTTCATCATGCAGACACGCCTGCAAGCGCGGCTGCATATGGCAGCAGTCCTATTTCCGGTGTGCGCCGCGTGAACCAGTGCTGATGCCAGGGTGCTCTCTGGTGCAGTGTTCGACAACCTCATCGGCTTCTCGTCCCACGTGAGGCGCCTGCCTGTCTTTTTGCAATCATCTGCGGCGCTGCATGTGCATCTCAAGTTGGCAGACTCGAGCCACTGAACCACCTACATCGACTGAGCTCTCAGCCTTGCGCTGCGGGAGCACCGACTTACTCCATATCGTGGGCTGACCAGGCGCAGGGGGACAGTGACGAGGAGGGGGAGCACCGCCGCCTGTACCTGGGCTCGCCAGACGGTGCGTCCTATTTTCCTACCAGAGGTCGCCCAATTGTGGACCTCCCTCTGACAGATGCCACCCTGTTGCTCGTCATTGCGCACGCACGCGCCAGCTGCCTGCTTCGAAGGCAAGTGACCTGTTGGAACCGTTTTGCGCAGCATCGATGGCCACGCTGCGAGCGGAAGCGTCGTGGTCGTCGCCAAAGGCGGAGGGTGGCATCGAAGCGGAGGCCGATCTGCCGGTGAGACCAGCTTCAGAACAACCCCGAAACCTCAACCCGGGCGGCGCGCAGAGACGCATCTGAGCAGCAGAGCCTCAGTTTCGCGCTGAGCGCCCCCTCTGCAACCTGCCTGTCGTGTTTGGCAAGTCCATGCTGCGCCAGGACGCAAAGGCTGCGCACGCTGCAAACATTGACGAATGGCACCCCGTGCACTGCGCCGCAGATGCTGCAGCACGGGCTGCCGTCGACAATGTCCATCAGTCGCATGCGCCATCTGCAAAACCAAAACAAGACCGGCTCAAGCCGCAGGTGCGCTAGGTGTTTCTGACATAATCTTGCCGTGAGGGAAGCGTGGACCACAGATAAGGCTTCCCACGAAAAGGCCTTGCTGCACTGAGCTGACTGGGCTGACACTGTTTCTGAAGTTTTGCCAGCTGCTTTCGCTACCTTGCTGCAAAACGATGTGTCTGCCTGGGCTATGCAGTTTGACGTCCATGGCGGCAGACGAGGCGCGCCGCACGCTGCGTCTCGACTCCGTGGCCTCCACCGCTGTGCGAGCCGCCGCCAAAATCGACGTGAGTCCACCTTGCTGGATGGTTCAACGCTGCCCTTTGGGCTGCCAGGCCGGTGCTGGGCCATTCTGCATCACAGGGCCTGCTGCTTTGCAACGCCGAATTCGAGTCGAGTGAGACAGACTCTCACGGCTTGTATGGTTCAGCCTTCTTAAGATCTTGCTTGAGGTTTTTCGAGAGTATTTTGCCGCAGCGCACAACCAGCAGCAACAACAAGTGTCTGACAGCTGTCATTACATGCCTGCCTGCAGGCGAAGCTGATCATCGTGTATGCCCACAGCGGCCGCACCGCCTCGCTCGTCGCGAAATATCGCCCTTCCATGGTGCGCAAAACCTCGCGCCAAGTCGCAGCCTTGTAGGAGGGTTCAGCTGTGAGTCGTTCACTGTGCTCGTGCGCCCGCCGCGGGGAAAGTGTGCCAGCAAGCATAGAGGCGGCTGTCATGACCAATGGCTGCAAAAGCTTGGTACAGGTGCCCAGCCTCTCAGATGCTCAAGTATGACATTGCTGTCATTGTCACCTACTTTCATCTCCGCAGCCCATCATCGCACTCATGGTGCCGCGCCTCGTCCAGAAGAATATGAAGTGGGTGCTGTATGGCTTGGCCGCGGCGCGCCAAACCCTGATCACACGCGGTGAGTAACACATCAACCAACGGTCTGGCGCTCATTGAAAATGACGGCCTGGCTGCGGCGCGGCATACCCTGATCACACGCGGTGCGTCTGAGTCTGCGACGCATTGTGAAAACGTTGGTTGAGTCGCGTGCAACCTCTGGTATCACATCACATCGGCTGCTCCACTGCTCCAACTCGCTGTGCTGGAGGAGGGGTCCTTTGCGTTGCATGGCGGTATGATGCAGAGGTGTATTTGCCGCATGTCCTCCCGCCGGAGCCTTGCCACAGGCCAGCATGCCCATCCGAGCATGGTGTGATCATTGTGTTTTTCTTTCTTTCTGACCTTTCTCCACCTGACCTTTCATTGTCATTTTCTTCCTGCAGGCGTCATCCCCATGCTGGGCGCGCCCATGGCCGGCGCCAGCGAGGCGCTGCTCCAGCAGGCGATGCACTCCGCGGCCGCGCGCGGGCTGGTCGGACCCAACGACCACGTGGTGTGTTCCAACCAAAGGTCCAAACAGCAGACAAGTAGAGGCGATTATCTGGCTTGAAAACATCGAAATAAGACATATCACCGGCTGGCGCGCGCTGGTGGGACCCAACGACCATGTGGTGCGATTCAGTAGTCAGCTATGCTTATCTTATGACAATTAGTTCTTACAGACCTGCTTTTCAGCCGAAGCTCTCGAGTCATTCGCCACAACTCAGATGTGCTGCCGGGTGTGTGGACTCGTAGGCCGCCTCGTTGCGTTTCATTGGGTGCCTGACAGCGCTGGGTCTATGGCAGGGCCCTCTCAGGCACATGTTGATCGGACTGTCTCCACAGCTGCGTCCCTGCCGCAGGTGTGCGTGCTGTCGCAGCGGGATGACCTGGTGGTGGAGGTGCTGTCCGTCGACGACATGGGTGACGGCTTCCAGCCGTCGCCCGACGCGCCGGCGCCCGCGCCCGCGCTCGCCAACGCGCAGCCTCCCTTCGCATCCGCCGGTTCGGGCGCGGAGGATCCGGCGGCAGGCCGGACGGCCTTCCAGCGGCAGGCCAGCCGCGCCGGCAGCGCGCCGGAGGCCGACCTTGTGGCGGGCCACGGGACGCTGTCGCGGCAGGTGCGTGCTCGGACTCCTCCACGCTATCCTGTGCATATGCACATGTGTGCGTGTGCACGAATGTGTACCCTGCAGCATGCTCTGCATCATGTCGCTCCTGGTGGATCTTCACACGCTCCCGCCACAGGCCAGTAGGTGTTGTGGATATTCGTCCTCACAAACTTACACATCAACTAATCGAGTAGGTATGGAGATTGTCTTGGTCGTTACTTCCTCTGTCCCCTCACAATGTAGCTTTTCCTTTCCTTGCCACAGGTCAGCCGCGCCGGCGGCCCCAACGGCGGCGTCCCGAACGCCTCGGGCGGCGGCGGCAGAGACGACGGCGTGGAGAGCCACGCGGTGGGTGCATGATGCACAGATACTTGTGAAACTAGCTCGCTCGCCGAATCGTGCCAACACCGCAAAGTGTTGGCAGTCGTGCGATGGCATGCACAGTCGGAAGAAAAGTGCAAGAGTGAGACGTGTGCCGCTGGGACAAGGCAGTGGGGCATGACCAAAATGACATATGAATTTTTGTACATGTCCGGTGTGCGGCTTGATCAATTGGAGCTGTTTGGTTCATGTGGAGAGTGAGTCAGGGCGCAACTGCGGGGTGATACCACTGCCGCAGGAGGAAGGTGAGGTGGAGCATCGGGCTCGTTCAATAGCCTAAGCGCCTTGCGTCGGTTTTCGATGTTTCAGATCAGTTCGAGATGGAACGCCATTGTGTGTTTGATTGTTCATCGTTGGTGCTGTGTATACACGTCGCCTCTCGTTTCGCCATTATCATATCGTCATTATAATATCGTCTGTAACCGTAATCGCACCCATCAAATCTCTCCACTAGAGCCGACACCTGACGCTGAATGCAACACTGATATACATCCTTCAGACTCTCTGGCAGCACGGCCAACACTGCGCCCACAACATGTACAGGGGCCCCCGCCCGCTGGCGCCCGAATTGCAGGTGGCAACGTGCATTGGCCCCAATCACCCTCGGCAAGGCTGCTCGCATGCGCTTCTGAAGCATCGGCCCAATCTGCCCAGCCAGCATTAGCGGCCGCTCCCGAACATCACATCACACAAGCAATCATGCAATCAGCCGAACATGGAGTCGAAGTCGACGCCGCCCCCAGGACCCGGCGGCTGGATGTCCGGGTGCGGCGGCCGGACGTTGCCCGGCCCGCTGCGCTGGAAGTCGTCCGGGTTCCAGCCCTGCAGAGCGACCGCAAAACACGTTCAGGTGAGCAGCTGCCCGTGACGACTTCAGGTGCTGGGCGGTGGCAAGGCGGACTTGTGGGACGCCAGGGACGCCACCTCAGCCTGGCACCATGTGCAAGAGCATTCACACATGTATTAGCAGAAATATTCTGGCAGCGACGTGCCCTCGGGCAGGTGATCACCGGCAGGCCGCAGGGGCCGATGGGGTCCTAGTACGCTCCCCCGACAGCTTCGTTGTTGGGCTTCGTGAAAGGGTCACAGTTTGAGAAGTGCTTACCGGCAGACCGCGGGGGCCGATGGGGTCGTAGCGCGCTCCGGGCGGGAAGCGGCCGCCGCGGCCGCCGGCACCGCCGCCCGGCATGCGCAGCCCGCCGCCGCCGCCGTACAGCGGGTCACCCGGTCCCACATGCATGCCGCCGGACCCGAAGCCTCCCAGCCCAGGCCCCGGCGGTATGTGCTGTCAAGGACAAGGGACGGCTGTCAAGGTCGATTCAAGGGCATCTGGAATCGGTCGGCAGGGACGCCCGACACCAGCCGGACGACAAGTTGATATGTGCAGTGCCGAGGCTGCTCGCGAGACATTTTATTGGGGTGAGGCGCAATGGCTTCGATGGCGTCGATCACAGAGAGCGTACGCTGCCTCGTGTGGGGGCGGCCTGCAGCCTGAGCAGTGCAAGATCTGCTGCACCAAACAGTGAGTGAGTTGTCGCCTCACCGGGATGCCAAAGCCGCCGCTGGTGCCCGGAGCACGCATCCCGGGCGGCACCAGGTCTGCAGCACCCGGCGCAGACGGCGGCGGCGCCACACCCAACGGCCGCATCCCCATCGGCGGAAACACGATGCCTGCGGCAAGAGCAATTGCGAAAGATGGGATGAGAATGCCATCGCAGGGCTGAAGGAAGGCAGCACGTACCGCAAGCTGCAGCGAGGTACGAGCTGCGCAGTGCAATGGCTGGTGCGTGGTCACAGTCAAGAATAAAAGGCGCAGGCCCACCCTTCGGGATAACAGCCTACACCCTTACACTCACCCTCAAGGTCGGGGTCGTCCATGTCAGGCTCCGCGTCGGGCAGCGGCAGCGGCAGCCGCCCGTCGGCATGCAGGTCGTCCGCGTCACCCTCGCTGCGCCGCTGCGCTGGCTCGCCCGGCAGCTGCGCCCGCTCCTGCGGCAACAGGTGCAGAGGAGCTTGACTTATGGCAGATGAGGCCTCGGATGCTTGAAGGAGCCATGCAGCCACTAGTACGGCCTCCCCGCACGCACCACAGAAGGGAGAACCGTTGTGTCAAGACAGGTGGCGCCGCAGCGCACCAGGGGCTCTGCGACCGTGCCGGCGTGCACGCCACCACCAGTCTTGCTGCCGGTGCCGTGCGCGTCGGCGGCGGCGGCCTGCTTGGTGGGCGGCGCGACGTGCAGCGCCCGGTCCAGCTTCTGCAGCAGCTCCTGCAGGTTCTTGTACCCGTCCACATCGTCCAGCTCTGCGTCATCATTGTTATGCAATCAGGCTTTACCTATACGGTTCCTAATTGAGCTTTCTACAACAGTTCCTGCAGGTTCCTGTGCCCATCCACCATCCCAGGCCTGCAATATTGGGAAATGGCATTGCAGTCTTCAGTGAGCCGTTCCAGTCTTGTATGCTGTGTTCTTGACGCTGCGGTCGTGTGCCTTCCACCACAGACGTTTGCTTCGGGCTACTGCAGGACTGGGCGAAGTGCACGCGTAAGAAGGTGGTGCACACACATGCACACATTGCAAAATGCCTCTGGCTCCCACAGAAAGCAGCACTCGATCAGGGAGTGTTAGAACGCACTGGGCGTTTCTGCGACATAATAGGGCACCCGCAGATCCAAGGTCTCCGGCGGCGCCTGGGAGCCCGCCGGCTGCCAGTGCACCAGCAGCGTGTCCCCCACCGCCTGCATCTGCACCTGCGCGGCAGTGAGAGGACAGCGGTGGTCATGGGTTCAGTACCCATCTGGCTGCACAGCCGCAACTGCACATGCACCAGCGTGCGTGCGCATCAGTGGCTCCGGAATCGAAAAGCCGGCTGCACAAGTGCTGTGCGGCGTGGCGGTGCTGCATGTATTGCATCTAAGCTGTTCCTGACCGCTGCCGCACGTGAGGATGTGAGAAGCATAGAAGCCGGATTCTCCGCGCGAAGTGGAGGTCTTGAGTTGTGAAGCCATCGACCTGATGCTCACATTCCTGCACATGCTGAACGTGAAAGGCGCTCCCGGAAAATGGGCACCTGCAGCGCGCCCTCCTTACGGCCGTCCCCCGGCAGGTAGCGGAACGCAAACACCTCCCCCAGCTCGTCCCATCCGTCTGGGTCCACCTCCTCCGTCAGCTCCTCATCTGCGAGCATGACATCAGAAGCTTCCACTTCGACTGCTGTTTCAACAGCCACACAGCTTCCGGAACCATGTTTCTCCAGAAGGCTGCGCACATGACGATGTGCTCGGTTGCAGAGCCCTGGAAGCTCACCTGGCGCTGCCTCATCTGCGCGCTTGCCCACTGCGATGAGCTTGTAGCCCTCTGCGAGCAGGAAGGCATGCACAGCAAAAGCCAGCTTCGCCTCCCGAGACCTGCACGCACATCGGCAAGTAGTTTGTTGCAGGACAAACATTTGAAAAGTCAGACATGTGTAACGTAACCTATCGATTTCGGTTGCACACTTGAATTTGGGTCGCGATGCACGGATGATGGCCTTGACTGACTTGGCGTCTGGTGCCATCTTCGCAATCTCTTCGATGGCAGTTCAATTGTCGTATTCAACCATTCCCGAGGTATCGCAGCAGCTCTTCCTGCAGACAGCGCTAGTGCACCTGCAGAAGGTTTTGGGCCTCGTGCCATCTGCTCACTCCCTCTGCCTTCCGTGACATTGGCGGAAATTGTGGCGGGAGCGTCGTTTTTCGTGCTCAGTGGGACTGTCAGGGCCGCCTCCGTTCTCATGCTGTCTGCTCAGCACCAGACCACACCGCAGATCCGAGTCAAACATCATCAGTCTCGACGTCAGAATAATACTGTAGTTGTGCTGCGGACTGACGTCCATACTATCAGTGTCCTGTCAGCTGCCCACGAAGGGCCACAATCGGTCAGGATTGGGATCGGTTGGCTTGCTCGAGCGTTCCGCTGTTCCGTGTAGAGTTTGGCCTTTCTACATTACATGCACTAGATCAACGATTGAAGCGGTGTTGCAGAGCAGTATGGCACAGAACGCACCTCACAACAGCAACCGAAATTCTGGCCTGGCGGTGTCCGGCAACATCGATGTGGCAGTGCCTGAGCTGCAGCGGATCGAGCAGCACCTCGCCACGCAGACAGCGCTAATGAGGAAAATGCACAGCGAAGTCGCCCGCGCTGCTGCCCGCAAGGTTAACGCCAATTGCGACCAAGATGAGATGCTGATGCCGCTGCCGGCAGATGACGGCAACATTCCGGTATTCTTCCCAGACACGATCGAGGATCTCAAGCGCCTGACTAAACACAAGACTCTGCGGCTCACCGAGTCCTACGGGCTGACCTCCTGGATGGACAACCCCGGCCGGCGCGCTCATCTGGCACGCTTCTTTGGCGTGGACTCTGCCGTGCTGAACGAATGAACGACCTTCGACGAGCCAGAGTATTGGCCTTGCCAGGAGCAGGTCCGCCTAGGTACCTTCAATCTACTGGCACAAGTGTGATGATGTCCGGGCTGCTTGCCAGTGCTTCAAATGGCTGCATGCTTCCTTCCTCTTTCGGAGTGCCTTCCTTCCGCGTTTCAACTCTGACCTAGTGAGTAAGAAACAAGTGACCCACTGAAAAATCTATGCTGATGTTTCGGTGCAGGGCACGCATCCTATGGTCACTCAGCAAGGCCGCAAAAAATGATGCCGTCAATTTCGGCTGCGCTGAGACGAGCCAACCAAAATCGGCAGGCTTGAGCAAGAAGTGCAAAAGTCGGGAGTGATGAGACGCAAGCGGGGGCACTAGAGCTCGAGTCTTCAATCGCTTGCACAGCGCAATGTACCAACAGGCTAGATCCTCCCTGATGAAACGACGAACGATGAAGTTTGTTTCGGCAGTTGACTTCTTGCACCAAGGCAGAGTCGCCCTAGAGCCCTAGAGCGAAAAACGGGTAGTGTGTTTCCTGCGAATCAAGATTTTAGACATACACATGTACATACCTGACGCTCTAGCAGGCACTTTGCTGGTGCCCCGCCCGGTCTGGTGCCACGCGCGCATCAAGGCCACTTGCACGCACGAGACTGTGTCACTCAGCCACCGGCTGCTGCATCAGCGCCACAGCGATGGCGCTGCCCACTTTCGCATTGTGCTTCACCAGCCGGATGTTGGCGGCCAGCGAGGCGCCGCCCGTCAGCTGCTGTATGCGCTCCAGCAGGAAGGGCGTGATGGCCGCGCCCTTGAGCTGCTTCGCGTCGGCGTCCTTCAGCGCCTTGCCGATGGCTGCCTCCACCTCGGCACCCTCCGCGGCGTCTGCTGTAGGTATCGGCACGCCTGCAGCGGCAGTAGCTCAATTCGTTCACGCTCGTGACGCACTCTGCAACCTCGCGCTAGGGTTGCCCTCCCTCCCTGACAGGCAAGGATGCACAGACTCCTAGCAATGGCGCTCAGCGGCATAGGTTCGAAGCTACAGCGAGTGTGTGAATCTGGACAAGCCACGCCCACAAAGCCGCCTACCTATGACGATGCCGCTGCCGAGGTCGAGCTCCTGGACGCTGCGCAGCAGCGCAGCTGCTTCTGCGGGGCTGTCGACCCGCGCCGGCGCCAGGCAGCCGGAGGACGCTGTGAAGAACGCCGGAAACTCGTCCGAACCGTATGCCGCCACGCACACTCCCATCGTCTCCAGCACCTGCGGAGCAAAAGATATTCACCGCATTCATGGCACAGCCTTGCTCGCCGTTGGCTGAATGCGTGCCATCGTGGGCCTTGCCTCTTCCATGAAGTATGTCCACATTCACAGAGAGAAAATCAGACATGCGAACTTCGGCAGCCAGTCTGATGGAGGGGACCCCGCCTCTAGTGTGCGAGGGATGTCCAGGACCGTCTTGACGCCGGCGCAGACGACTGCGATGGGCGTCCGGCTGAGCTCCGTCAGGTCTGCGGATATGTCCATGCTGGTTTCGGCTCCGCGGTGCACGCCGCCGATGCCTACGGCATTGTGTGACTCGTGGTTAGTGCGGAGCAGGGGCAGGGAATGCGGCTGCACCAATTCTGACTATGCCACCTGCGTTCATTCGCGGTCCAGCCTGTCTGCCTTGATGCTCCCACATGTGTTGACAGCCACTGATGCTTCCCCGACATGACCCACAGTGTCCCTTTAACAACCCTTTGGCAACGCAGGCGGCGCACCACCCGTGACGAAGACCGGGATGCCGGCGCGCGCCGCCAGCAGCATGGTGGCAGAGACAGTTGTGGCGCCGTCCAGCCGCCCTGCGATGACCGCAGGCAGGTCCCGTCGCGAGGTCTTCTGCACCTATGTATCATGTCGGTTGGCGCCTGTCAGTGCTGGCCTGCCTGTTGCAAACAAGTTTCTAGTACAGGTGCTGCATGCATGCTAAAGCACTACCGGTGAGGATATTATCATGTGGATCCAGTTGCGGAGGTGTATCCGTGGCCTTGTCGAACTCGATATGCTCGTTGGTGTGCATCGCTTGTCAAGTGCAGGACTACAGAGGCGCAGTAGCATAAAGCAGCCCCAAAACATGACCGTACCGCGGGGCCGCGCTGCGCAATGTGCTGCAGCTGCTCCTGCGTCAGGCCCACGTGCGGTACGCCCTCCAGTACCGCAATTGTCGCCGGCACCGCACCGCCTGCAAGCCATGGAAGGATCCATCCTGTTGGCGCCGCACTGTCAGGAACCAAAGGGTGCGATGCCGTGCCACGATGTGCATGTATCGCAGCACATGCAGCCCGGTCTGGTTGCTTGAGAGCAGGGTGTTTACAGCGAGTGTATTGACGGTGTACGAAATTTGGAATTGTATAAATTGAGTGTCACCTTGCCGCACAACCTGTATTACCTCCTGAGCCGTCTGCAGGTTGCGCGGCACGGCATGTGCAGTGGCTAATTCGAACAAAGTTGAGTATCAAGTTTGCGAGAGCAGAGGGAAAGGCGCCTTGCCGCATGAAAACCTCCACCTCCTGCGCCATCTGCAGTTTCTGCAGACTCTGCGGCTTGGCAGGGCAATGTGAAGTTATGCTTTACAATAATAATTGCGGGAGCAAAGTGACACACCTTGGCGCACGACGTCCTCCACCTCCTGTGCCGTCTGCGGTCCGCGGATTGCCGTGGCTATTTCCAAAACGCAAAGTCTGTGACGACACGATCTCATAAAAAGAAAGGTACCTTGCCACACGATGTCCTCCACCTCCGACGCCGTCTGCAGGTTCTGCGGGTAGGGCATGCCGTGGCTGATGATGGTGCTCTCGAGGGCCACCACCGCCCGCCGCTCCCGCAGCGCCTTCGCCACGTCCGGGTGCACCACGATGGCCGGCTTGCCCTGCAGCACACAGAGCAGCTCATTGCCGGAACATCGAGGAAGGAAGGCCTCCGGGACGTTCATCATATGCACTTAGCCTGCGCTGTCAGAACGGAGCGCGAATGCTTTGTCAATTTATTTGTTGTCCTCTGGAGCCTTCTCCGCAAACACTGGGTTCCGAGAGCCCGTGAGACAGCGGCGTCCCGGCGCCGCAGGGCGCAACGCACTCAGCGCCAACAGCGGCAGATGAGGACCATTGCATCGATTGTGTACATGATTCGGAACTGCATTCAGGTCGAAAACACGTAGCCATATCACCTGGCCTGTGAGCCGGCTGATCGCAGACTTTGCTGTGTTGACGCCCGCTGCGGCGCCGGTGCTGATGTGCGAGGACAGGTTCGCGAGGCGGCGACGCCAGGGCGCCTCGTCCTCTGTCGTTTCAGGCGGCAGCTCTGGCTCCTGCGGCGTCAGCCCAGGCTGCGTGCGAGTAGCCATGGCGCAGGAGCACCTGAAGCCTGCCCCAATGTCCTTAAATATGCGAATTTCTGCAGTTTCTGCGACGACCTCCCACCTCGCTTGCCGGATGCTGGCTGAACAAGAAGAAAATGAGTCGTGCAAGAGCGTGCGTTTGCGCTGCAATGGGGCATGGCGTGGCAAGGCGTTCCGGAAAAACGGAGTTCCCCCGTGTGCGTCGGCTTTGTCCCTGACTGCAGCAAGAGTGGCAAGCCTCCGCAGCGGCTGTTGCAGTTTCACAAAAGCGTCATATTCCTGTTGCCAGTGCTTCTCCAGTTCAGGCACTTGCTCGGCGACCTCGCCGCCAGTTTTGTACCAATCCCGTCCCTCCTTGCTGCTGGACTGCTGCTGGATAACCCGAGTGCAGTTATCACCGCTCAAATACCTGTGACAGAAGCCTGTGACCTTCATATCCACATAAGCGGCACGGCTCTGCAAGCGCCCTGATCTGCCAGCTGCATATTGGTTGGCGGCGCGGCTGCGCCGGGGAGCCTGTGCGCCAGCCGCTCTGAGCTAGAGGCAACGCCACCATGCCCATGCACAAGGACAAGGTCCTGAAACTGGCCAAGGTGAGCCCTGCCTCAGTTCGGCAACGCAGTGTCTCGAGCCTTGCTGATGGCACCCCGGCTATGTGTGAAATCTGCTCATGGCTCTGACACAAAGGCGGACACATCCGGCGCAGGGCTTCCGGGGGCGAGCAAACAACTGCATCAGCATCGCACGCAACAAGGTGGAGAAGGCGCTGCAGTATGCGTACCGGGACCGGCGCAACAAGAAGCGCGACATGCGGGCGCTGTGGATCCAGCGCATCAATGCCGGGTCCAAGGAGTACGGGGTGAGCTCGCCGACTCCAACCTGTCCTGCCGCATCTTTGGATCTCTGTATGATCGTGGTGACTCTGTGAATTCTCCGAAGACGGAGGGCGTATGCAGTTGCAGGAATGTCAGCGACGCTGCGAGGCTCCAGCGATGTGCACCCTAGACAATCGACTAGACGCTGAGACGTCTGCTCTCAAAAATCTGCAGGTGCCGTACTCGCGGCTCATGCATGGGCTGGCGCAGGAGAACATCCAAGTAAATAGGAAGGTTCTGTCGGAGCTGGCGATGCATGAGCCCTACAGCTTCCAGGCGCTGGTCAGCCAGGTGCGCTCTTTCCTGTGGAACACATGCGAAGGGTAGTGCAGACGCCTGTGTGGTGCTTGCGAGGTCATTCCGGTTGGCCCAGTACGCCATCAACTGGCACCTGCCACACAGCATACACTGCTGGATCGTTGCTTGTCGATCAGACATGCTATCTCCACAGTGCCTGTCGCATCTTCTGATACCAGCGTGCGGAGGTAGCGTTCACATGTGCCGAGGATTACTCATGCCAGAATCCAGCTGTATGTCGGACGTGCTGCTGATCTTCAAATGCCTCCTGCTGCTATCGCCAGTCGAGCCTGGCCTCACTTTCGCATCTGCACTTGCAGTGCTGAGCACTGCGCCTTTGTGTATGCAGGTGAAGTTCATGCGGGGCGGGGCGGTCGGCACAGCACCAGCGTCAAGTGCAGCGCAGCAGGCGTCATAGCAGCGTGCCCGCTGGCTATGCCAGAATTATTAGAGCGTTAGTATAATCATGAACACGTGTAGGCTTGTTTGAGCCTGTCGTGCAGCGCATGTGGTCTGGGGAGCAGTGATGAGACGGAGTGCGAAGCGAGAAACATTGTTCTTACACATCCGAGACGTAAACCACTGGCAACAAGCTGAGCATCCCCGAACAACACTATCGTTGACAGCATCTGCTGCAGCCAAATTTATTAAACACACAATGGATACATCGATGACAGTAATAAGCAGCACCTGATGGCAGCCCGCTCATTCCTCACTCCCCCCAACACCGCGACATGTTACTGCTGGTACAGTGATCCCAGCAGCCCTAGCATACACCAGGGTTCAGAACTGCTGCGGCTGCTGCTCGGCAGCGCCGGCGGCCAGCGCCCCAAGGCGGAAGCGCGGCTGCAGGCAGCTGGCGCGGGCGCCGCCGGGCGCCTCCCGCACCGCTGTCTGCAGTGCTGACGGCGTCGCCACCAGAACCGCCAGCTCCTTCGCTCGCGTGAGGCCTGCATTCGCCAAAACGTTTGGCAGGGCATCAGTGTGGGACACCACAGAGTGCATTCATATCGGCATGCAATAAGGTCCAGGAGATCTATGCAGAGGACTCGAGCTGGCTTCGCCAACTCGCCAACCCAGGCATCGATATCAATGCCCTGGATGCCCTGGGCGGCGTCCAGATGTCTGTCCTGCAAGCACACCTGTGTAGAAGAGGCGGCGGGAAAGCAGCGGCCGGTGCGAGGGCGCCAGGCACATGAGCACAGCGTGCGACTCGCCCCCCTGCGCCTTGTGCACCGTTGTGACCCACGCCAGCTCCAGCGCGTCCATCTGCAATCACGATTTGTCGGTATGTGTCATTTTCTGTCAGAATGTCAAACTCAAGGGCACCACATGCGATTCGCCGCCGCGCCTTGTGCACCGTTGTGACCCACGCCAGCTCCAGCGCATCCATCTGCGCATGGACATCATGAGGTGAGACCGCTGCAGGCCGCACTTGCATTGTGTGTCGAAGCCTGCCGCATTGCCGGTTCTGTAAATGGGCCTGCAATAGCTGGATGTGGTATGCAGACCACATGGCTTGCTAGCTGTTTGTAATGGCGACATTGCAGACAGATGCAGTGCATGCTACATCAGGAGCACGCAGTGAAGAGCAGGCACGGCGCATGCATACCTGTCGGCCAAGATACTGCACCGCCCGCGGCAGCGGCGGGCGCTGGCTGCCGGCTCCCGCTGTGGCGATGCCGCCCGCGTCTCCGCTACCTGCGGCCTGGTTCGCCGCGCCACTAGTGCCGCCGTCCCCGCTGCTATTGCCGGCCGCCGCCACGCCGCTGCCACCACCATTGGCACTGCCTCCGGAAGCCGGTGGGAAGGTGACCTCCAGCGCGCCATCGGGCGACACGCCCGTGACGAAGCCCTGATCGCCGTTGAACACGTCCCGCTCGTAGTCGTTCACGACCTGCAGAGGGACACCAGAAAATTTCCTGAACATCCAACATCTTCACGAAACTGCAACCGAAAACAATCCAGCTTTGTTTCCTGCCCAAGACGTCGAAGCAGAATGGCACACAGGAAGGGGTGCTGCATCACTGCGCGCGCATCTTTGCCCCGCCAACTCCAGCTGCTGGCAAGAACATGGGTGCAGAATGCTCATGCAGAAGGCCTCAGGAATTTGGGGGAATACAAGATTAGCCAACACACACTGGTACCTGGATGACGCGGTCGCCGACGCGGAAGACGGCGGACGGGTCGCTGCCGCGGCGCTGCACCTGCGCCTTGCCGGCCGCCGGGGGGTTGAGCAGCGCCTGCAGCGCCACGTTCAGCGAGCGCGTCCCCGCCGGCCCCTTCTTCATCGGCGACAGCACCTGCACGCGCGAGCAAGCAAGCCGTCAACAAAGTAGCCCAGGGTTGCGCAATGTCTTTTGTCTAGACACGGCTTCGCCAGGGTCGGCATACCTGCCAAGCCCCACCACCCATTTCCCTTCCTCAGGTCCCCAATCCTGATGTTGGCCGTGCACGCAGGAGGTGGGAATTGTGCGCAGCCATTGCGACTCGCCTGCAGGTCTTTGGCGACGTCCATCCCGGACGCCTGCAGCCGCATGACTGCTTCGATAGCGGCCGCCTCCACGCCTGCTGCGCCGCCGCGCTCCTCCACACGCACCCACTGCGCGCTGCCGCCCGCGGCCGGCGCCGTCTGCGGCGGCAAGCAGCACTTAGCTTCACAACATCAAATGTTTTATACTATACATGTTAGATTAACTTAAGGAGGGGCATCCCACTGACATCCACTGACAGCCTATGAATGGCAACCTGCCGACGTCACTGCGGATCGTGTCGGAAGGTCATTCTCTGACACTCAATGGTGATTTGGCTGGCTGAATTCTGCTCGACCGTGGAAGATGACACGGGATATTATAGCTGGTAGCTGAAGGCTGGATGGCGCTCCGCCTGCCAGCGCGAGCGTGTTTGTGCTGCAAATTGGGGTGCTACCTGCAGCTGGGACGACAGGATGGGGTCCAGCGTGGGCACGATGCCGGCGTTGACCTGGTGGGCCGCCGTCACGATGGTGCTGGCCTCCGCCTGTGCGCACTGACTCAACGCCGTCAACATGAGGCCAACACATGTCCTGCAGCACCTTCGAATCTGGCATGACAGTGTGGGCAGAGGCACTCTGGATGCCCGAGCTCATCGGCGTTGCGCGCCTAATAACACTGGGCTTGGCTCGGAAAATGGCGGGTTAGTGGGAGTGTGTACCTGGCGGAAGATGCGGCGCAGGTCCACCACGGGCACGACGCCCGACTCGATGATGGCGCGCAGCACCGAGCCCGGCCCCACCGGCGGCAGCTGGTCCGCATCACCTGGGAAAGGTAAGATGAAACTTGATGTCGAAGAATATGCTGACTTGTGACGCGCACAACTGGATACAGAGCCCCCCGCAGCTCAAATTCTTGTGACAGCACAGAGCCCCGGCCCCACCGGCGGCAGCTGGTCCGCGTCACCTACCAGAAGGAAAATGATATTCACACTGTTTGAAATGTTGTCAGGTGTGAGGCAGATGTGAGATAAGGTGGCCCAGGCTCTACCTGTGCGGCCAGCCTGTACGCGTCACCTGAAGCAGGTGTCTTCAAGTGGCTAAGCAAGCCTTCTGGATATCAGGCACACAGTGGGGTCATGTCTCCAGCCACTGCTGGTCTGCGTCAGTTGCCAGCAGAGCATTCGGGTGTGGAGACGCGGAGTGGCAGCGAGATCTGGCGCGCACCCACGAGGACGAGCCGGAAGGTGGGGGTGCGCGGCAATGCATCCAGCAGCGCCGCCGCAACCGGCAGGTCCAGCATGGAGGCCTCATCCACCAGCAACGCGTCGAGCTTCAGCGGATTGCCGGCGTGAAACTCAAACCGCGGCGGTACCGCCTGTTGACATCGGCAATGCACAGCTGAGAAGGTAAACAGGCAAGCGTGTCGTGGCTGTGTTGATTTGGCTGTGGAGTCTGTTCTGGACAAACGAGCAGCATCGCCAAGTGCAGCTGCGAAAAGAACACTCGTTCCCAGAAAGAGTGTTTGAAGACAAAAGCAGTGCAGCAGGGACACGCCTCGACACCGTCGCTGCCAGAGCCGCTTGCATCTGCGCCGTCGTCCTCGTCGCTGCTGCGGCTGGAGCGGCCTTGCACCCTGCGCAATGTCCAGAGAATGCCACCTTGACCTCGGCCAACGGCCGCATTTCTTTGCCTCCTCGTCACATCCGACATTGAGCCTCTCTGTCCCATTAGGGGTAATTATACACGGGTAACCACTCCTCAGCAGCGCATCAGAATGTCGTTCGACCTGCAACGCGCAACGAGTGGTGCTGCGAGGGCACAGTGGCAGCAGCGCACCTGAGGAGGCGGTGGATGGTGGTCGCTGGGTAGCGCGCTGTGCTTGCCAGCCGCTCTGCGGCACGCCCTGCACGTTTTTATTGCACGGATGAGACCTGGCAGCAGACTGGCATTGGAGGGCCCCCCCGCTGATGTGAGGTAGGCAAACAAGGGATGTCTGCCTGCGGGCATCAGTGCAGCAGACCGCTGCCTGGGGCAACTGCCGTTTCAAGCTGCCGCTCCTTGCTGTATCTCGTGCAAATCAAGTCGGATATACATGCAACGACTCTGTGGAAACTGCCACAGCACTGACAGGCAGAACATAGGGCAAACCTTGAACATCGCAGGGGTGCCATGGGCATCTGGATACGTAAGGAGGCGTGGCCATGGGCAATCACAGCAAAATTGTGGGACAGCGCCGCACCTGTGGGGGCGCACAGCGCGATGCGGTGGCCGCGGCTCATGGCCCGCCACAGCTTGACGATGGTGGCGGTGGCAAACGTCTTGCCGCAGCCGGGGCCGCCCGTTAGCACCATGATCGGCGCGTTGGCCGCCTGCCGGATTGCCTCGCGCTGCCCGTCCGACAGCTTCACCTCTGCAGGACCTCGGAAAGTCAGGCCAGCAGCAGCATGATTTGGGGCTTGAATCGCGGCCAGTGGCGTCCAGGGGCGCTGCTCGAGAACTGGGAAGCACAGCTCTGCACTGCACAAACCCTTGCGTACTCGCGGCCATTGCTGTGGGGTCAGCCGATGCAACTCGCTGATTTTACCAGCTTTGCTCCACAAGCTTGTGCTCAGCCGCTGCAATGATAAGGAATGTTGAACTCGAGGGACAACATGGGTACAAGGACGCACTGGTCGTCCCCTCGTTGCTGTTCATCCAGGCCTCCACGCGCGCTGTGCCGCTGGCGTGCCGCGCCGCCGGGATGGGGTGCCGCGGCTGTGCCGCCACGCGCGTCAGCGTCGCGGCCACCACCTGGCGGGAACAGGAACACGAGTGCTCTGTGACCTGGCTTGACTTTAGGCGACAAGGACAGTGCTGCTCTTCCTGACCATCCTGGGTCGAGACAGGGGGTCGCTTTTCATGATTTGGCCTGGTAAAGGCAGTTGCTCTGCCAGTACCAGAGTTGCCAGCCGGCATCAAATGGTTTGGCGATGTATCGGCGGCCCATGACATCGTTGGCGCAATGTGTCCAGCTTGACTTGCAGCCATGTTTACCGTCCCTGGTGGCTCTTGCCTCACAGGGGTGGAAAGAAAACAGGCAAAAGTTGGCAGCCGCACCGTCTCGGCGCGGTACATGTCCGGGGCGTAGCAGCGGGTGGCGTCGTCCCACGGCGTTGCGTCTTCGATGGGCAGCTCCACCGGCAACGAGGAGGCCGCGGAGCGCTCTGCGGCAGCGGCGGCGGCCAGGGCTTTGTCCAGCAGGCCTGCGTCCGGGCACACCAGAGGATAAATCCCGGCTCGTCACCTCACTCTCCTCGTGTCGTGTGTGAAACGGAATTGCTTCAAGGTGATGTTGGAGAGATGTGCGCGGGCAGCTGCCGGGCAACTTGGCGACAGATGCTGCCCCGCACGGCCCTTCCCTGAGGCCGACACGTCGGCAGGCGCACTCGTGCTGCTTGTCTTCACGGAGCGCAATCAGGGCCCCAAAAGCAATAGCGCACCTCGCGTCTTGTCCCACGACTGCTTCATCTTCCTGGCGGTCAGTTCCTTGATGCCGGAGCAGCGGCACAGCTGCCCCACCGACGCCGGCGCGTCGAACGTTGCCATGAGCCGCTCGGCATTGGCAAAGTGGCGGAACAGTCGCTGCGCCAGACGAACAGTCACATGAAAATACTAGTGTTGCGAAGCCATTCAAAAGACAATAGACATCTCGGAGGTGGCGGCAACAGGGTGCATGTCACAGGGAGGTTGGTGCATATCCCTCACGACAGCATATCAGGCATAACCCTTTGTATGTGTCCAGAGTCTGATGAGCTCATTCACATAGGAGGTGCAACTTGTGGGCGTGCTGCACCTTAGCCGCAGCGGGGCCGACGCCATTGACGTGCGCCTCCAGGTGCCGCCGCAGCACCGCCGCGGGCGCCGTCTCCGATTCCAGCTCGGCAGCGCCTACTGCCGTGCTCCCCAATGCTGCGAGCAGCGACCACGAATGGCTGACTGGGTGTTGCAGTCCATCCCCAGACATACACAGTACCCTGGCAGCAACCTCTGGACTGCTCGCCCATTGACATACGCGTGCTATTGTCGCAGGGAGCATTGCGCGATGGCGTCATGCTGATGGCTTGGGGTCCAGCAGAAAGATGCTTTTGCATCATCTTGTCTTCCCTTGGCTGCGTCTTCACGCCAATACAAACACTGTTAGTAATTCCGTCAAGACCCCACCCGCATGGGCAGGCTCCAGGACGGGCCACTCCTCGCGCAGCGCCGTCGTGCCAACACAATGCATTGATCAAATCCTCATGTCCCACCCGCATTGGCGGGCTCCAGGACGGCCCACTCCTCGCGCAGCGTCGGCGGCTCAGCGGCCGACTCGGCGACTAGGCGGCCCCGAGCGACCATGTCGCGCGCTGCAGCCTCCAGGGACTCGCCCTCCGGCCATGGCCGCCCTGCAAGCATGCATAGTTGCAAGCATGCATGATCCGATTACAATGGATACAGGGGTTTGACAAAACTTGAAAGATGTAGCTGTCGCGCGCCACCACATCCAGGAAGTCGCCCTCTGGCCATGGCCGCTCTGATGTCGATTTGATGGACACCGAACGGATGAGGATAAGCTGTACAGCATAGAATCTGCATCAGACAGATGACGGACGGTCTGTAATGTGCTTGACGGTATGCGGCATGCAGGGCGCTGTTTGGTTCGGCGCTCACACCTGTATGCAGCAGCATGGTCAGCGCGACGCGCAGCAGCTGGCCCCACTTGTGATTTTCGGGTGTAACTACGAACTTTGCCATTTTCTGCTGCGTCCCCACCTGTCTGGAGCAGCATGGTCAGCGCAGCGTGCTGCAGCTGGCCCCACGGCAGGTAGCAGTGCCCGCCGCGACGCATCGCGGTCAGCAGCTCCGCCGCAATCGCCGCCGCGCCCCGGCTGGGCAGCCCGGGCGAAGTGCCCAGCTGCGCCGCCAGGTTGTCCGCCACCCTGTAGCGAATCAGCTGTTGAGCACCACACACACTATCGCAAAGACAGACAACAACCCGCACAAGGAGACGGGGTCAGCGGCCCGCTGCGTGTCCAACGTATCTGTCAGCAGCCCCAGTCTCAAGTCAACAAAAGCGCACACACACGCCAGCGCCAGGGAGCAGAAAAATTTAGGCGCACTTGAAGCTGAGAACGCCCTTGCGCATGGCGCGGTACGGATCTTCCCGCACCAGCCGCTCTGTGTCTTCCCCCAGCTGGTTCACCACCTGCATCATACATCAAGCGCCCCTTGACAAAGGTCATTGAGTGAAATGCAGCTTCACCCAGCGCACTGAGCTCTACTCGGGATGCGTGCCACTGCTGGCCACAAAAGGCTCATTTGCTAACGCATCACAGAATTTTGCGGCAGCAGTGGCCAGGGTCAGCCCTGGTGGCTTGGGCCATGGTGACGCCCAGCTCGTGCAATGCCGCCACAGCGCAGCAAGGTAGGTCGGTGAGCAGCAGAGCCCCCCGCATTCGACTGCCAAGCTCGGCTGCCATCAATTCAGCAGCGTCTGACGAATGCAAACCTGCTGGGCCTGCGCCATGGTGAGTCCCAGGTCGTGCAGAAACTTGACGCTGTCGCGGGTGCCGCGCCCCGCCGCCCAGCCCCGGCAGATCTTGGCCGCCGTTACCGCACCGATGCCCTCGCACCGCTGCAGCAGCGCCTCGGCGCCTGCACAGGCGAGATCAGTGTTCATGAAACCTGGACATCAGCTGATCTACAACACTCGGTCCAACCGATCGTCCAAACTGAGGCTGGGTGGCTGCTCATTTTGGCCCTCACAAGTGCGGGCAGGACAGCTGAAGGCAATGCCCAGCATGATGTAGCGAGAGCAGGACTCGCACTTCAGTCCACGTAGTGGGCCCTGCAGGTCAATGTCCTCTTTCAAGCCACTGCCTTTTCCTCGTGACAGCGGGGCGCAGCATCGGGGAGCGCACCCGAGCCGTCCAGATGTCCGAGACAACGTCTTTTGACTTCGTATTTCAGACACTCTTGTGCCTCGTGAGACTGGAAGAAGAATATGAGCGCACCCGCGCCGTCAAGAATGTCCAGCACGGAGTCGCCGAGGCCGTCCACCATGCGGCGCGCAGTGACGGGGCCCACCCCCGCAATGGCGCCGCCGCCCAGGTACGCGATCAGCGACCTCGAGCTGTTTGGCTCCAGGTCCTCCAATCTGCAGGTGCAGGTTTGGCACAGGATTATTACAGGTATCCTTGGCGTCTTGACATACTTTAGATTGGAAGAACAACAGATCTTCTGTCACCCGCAGTGTGGTCGGTCAGTGCATGCGCTGCCAAGATTGGGACCTGTGGCTGCTGGGGAGGGGCATCCATGCAGTGAGATACAGTAGCCACCTGTTGGCATTGAGCTGCTGGCCGTAGGTCTTGTGATTGACCCAGTGCCCCGTGAAGCGCAGACGCATCCCCGAGTTGACCTGCAGACAGCATGCTCAGGTGGTGAGATTCGTTGCACTTGACCACCATCTGATAGCTCATCTATCAACAAGACCTCACCGCATGCTGACCGTGCCAGCCAATCGTCTCTCAGAAAAGACGACTTTGTAACACGTGCTGACCTCGTCTTGACGGAAGATGCCAGTCACGGTGACGAGAGACTTGTTCTGCGGGCGGCCCCTGCCCTGGTGGCGGCTGCCGCCCCTGCCTGACGCCTGACCCGGCGGCGACGGCGGCGCACTGAACCCGGCGTCCGGCTGCGAATGCTCAACACGACAGGGTGAGCCGTTGTAAACGACCAACATCGATGACTCTGCTGCACACATGTGGCCAACCAACAGGGTCTGCCAGCGGCTAACAAGCCAGCATGCGCAGAACCCAGAAAAGCTGAGCCGCAGATTGAGCTACGCACCTGCAGCTTAAGCACGCAGTAGCCGGTCTCCTGCGAGTGGTAGGTCACTCGCTGCACGAGGCCCTGCATCTGCGCGCCCGGCTGTGCCCTCTGCTCAAATACTGCTGGCGGAGGCGCGGTCGGCCGCAGCGCCGGCGGCTGGGCCTGCTGCTGCGGCCGCGGCTGCGGCGCATTCGGGAGGGCAAAATGCTCGTGGCGCTGTGGCTGGTAGCGCGGAGCGTACTGCACGGCGGGCACGCCGGCTGCCGCAGGCTGCACCGCGTTTGCCGCGGCCCAGCTGCGGCCCCGCTCCTGCTGCCATACGTGGCGACTGGGACTACCCTTCGGCGGCGGCGGCTGCTGCCCGCCGCCTTGCGGCCGGCTGGCGGGCGCCGCGCCGCTGGCTGTGGACAGGCCGCTGTGCAGTCGCGCTGTAAGGCCGCTGTGCCGCGGCTGCTGAGGCATGGGCGCCCCCGCAAACCTGCTGCTGCGGGCGGCGCGGCCCAGCAGCAGGCTCGCGGCTGTTCCTGGCTGGTATCTCGCTCCTGCTAGCGGAAATGGGCCTGTCTGGACGTGAGAGCCTCTGCAAGCCGCTAATGTGAGCCCCGCGGCACTCGGCACCGCGGCTGGCGCACGGTGCATGGTCTGCCCATGCCCCGCCATTCCGGATCTGTTGCGGCTCAGCGCGGCGTCGGCATGCGCGTTGCAGGTTGCCTCCAGCTGGCGGAGTAGCCGCACTAGGCGTGAGGCGGGCTCAGCCCCGGAACTCATTCACTCCCTCAAAACCCCTCTTCGCCTGCTGACACATGCAGCAAGCTGGGGGAGGGCTGTGCGATCATGCGTAGCGGAAAGGATACGGCTTCCTTTGCAAGCGCAAGACGATTGCTGCTAGTGCGTGGTGTCCACTGTTGTCAAATCAGTTGCTTGCGAGGTGCGCGGTAAGCCTCGAGCTTTCGGTACACAGCGGCTCAGCTGGCGTGTTGCGACTGCAATTTCGATGACTGATAAGCTGACCATGAAAGTTGAGTGTGGTGCTGTTTGCCGCTCGGCTTGGCCGCCTGACAACCTGCGCACGTGCAGATCCTTTTTGGTGCATCATGCACCCTGGTCATCACTTGTTGCGAGGACGCACATGGCTTGAAATGCCACACAGCTCTTGCTCTTCATTCCAGTGTTGTCTTTATCACGTGCAGATTTCCCCCTTTATTACACAGCAAGTCGACAGCAACCCGATTCGATAACACACCGTCCCCGACGCTTGTGTTGCTCGCCCGATCTCGATCAGATAGCCACCGCAATCCATTCAATCGATCGTAATGCAGTGACGCAACAAGCTGACGTTAGGCAGCCTAAACACGAACTGCATCCGAGTCACACTCAAATATCGACTTCAAGTTTTCAGCCTCGCCCTGGCGCTCGGCGCCTCGAAGTGCATGTCATGTGCCAGCTCTCTCTACTAGGCTGCAGCAGGAGCAGCGGCGGCCGCGCAAGCGGTCATGGCGCAGGTATCTGAGAGCGATCTGCAGCACAGCCCCCAGGAGGTGAGGGTGCCGCACTGCATTGCAGTGCGAGCATTGGTCACTATGCGACGTCGCGGTGAATCTTGCAGCCGATGAGGAGCATGATTCGCCTGCATCAACCGCACGAATGCATGCGTGATTCCCATTTGTCGGCGCAGCTCGAATTCTTTGCGGAGGACGAGGAGGTCACCATCGTGCCGCACTTCACCCTCAGCACGCACGAGAGCAAGCTCAGATGCGTGGAGGTGAGCAGCCGCGAACATGGCCACGCCGCTGACTTGCAGAATTCGCGGCATGCTTCGTGGCGATCATGCTGCGAGCCATTCGCACGCGTGCAAAGTGACATGGCTTACCAGACGTCATACACTGCAGGGCGACTACGGCCCGTTCAAGGCCAATTTTCCGGTGACGGTGCCGCTGTGGCTGGCCATCTACCTGTACCAGCGGAAGCAGTGTCGCATTCAGCCGCCCGACTGGCTCAAGGTGGACCACCTACAAGGTAGATGACGGGCCAGGCAGTTCATCCTTATAATTAGGCAAGGGCTGATCTGCTTGCAGACGGCGTCAGTACCAGATGATGAAATGACGCTGACGCGCCTGGGTGGGCACGCGCTCCCAGCCTGCGCCGACTGCATGTGTCTTGCTGCCGCAGAGGTATGGAAACGCCTTTGCAGTCTGATTTTTGGGAGCACAACGCTTGCCTGCCGCCTGCAGAGGTGTTTGAGGCGGAGCGGCGCACGTCGTCGGTGTTCCAGGAGATGCCGTGGCACTACCTGGAGGTGACGCACCTGCTGCTGACCAGCGCCAAGGAGTGCTTCAGCTCCAAGGAGCACATGGAGGTGCGACTGCGGCTGTGCACACCCTTCCTGCCATGGTTGCACTCCCAAGACCAGTTCCCCTGCGTCGGCTCCTTTGATCCCATACGGCTGCTCTGCTGGCAGACATCAATCCCTGCTCCAGCACTGGACGGCTCCAAATGCGGACAGGTGTGTGCCTGGGAGAGTGCACGTGTGGGGCCTGGCGGACCCCACCCGGCTTGTGTTGGAAAAGCTCATAACTGTTTGATCAAAAGTCTGGACTATCTCGCTGGTGCGGGACCTGGCGGATCAGATGAGGCGCGTGGAGGCCACCAAGATCGACCAGGGGTTGCAGCTCGTCCAGAGAACTGCAGTACAATGATTGAGTCTGTATACATTCCCGCAGGTGCGGGACCTTGTGGACCAGATCCGGCGGGTGCGCGCCAACAAGATCAACCAGGGGCTGGAGCTAATCACCGGGCCGCTGACGGCCAAGCTGAACAACGTGTGCTGCATGGAGATCAACACCATCCGGCCCTTCTTCCTCGGCAGCCTCGACCGCTTCCTGAAGCTGGCAAAGGTGTGCCTAAACCCTGAGGGTCCCTGAATCTTCTGGTTTTGGGCCATGTGGTGTTGTCGTCCGCCCCGCAAGCTGAATCAGTGGTGCTCAGCACATCAAAGCTCTACAGTTGGCTGGCCACTATTACCTCTGCAGCAGTCTGCTTCCGTGGTAACTGTTTGTGGTCTGCTCCGGCAATTGTGTGGCTTGTGTGCCACGCAGATGAACGACCCGCTGGGCGATGTGCCTGGCCAAAATGGCGCTGGCGACGGCGATGAGGGCGGCAGAGGCGGCGGCGATGAGGGTGATGGCGATGACGGGCAGACGCCGCAGCCGCGGCGGCAGCTGCGGCCAGGCTAACTGCCAGCCTAGTCGCACATGCCCGCTGATCACTGCCTCGTCACTAGCTCTGTCAGGTCCTTGTTCTATGGCCGGCGTGCGTGTCTTCGTGTCCCGAGGACTGTCTAGCTGCATCTAAGATCGGGGGG